>Ga0228536_1000262_pt1 | contig 125897 bp, 115 predicted proteins | sample SJ1Smetagenome_FD_168611 | JGI IMG/M metagenome (GOLD analysis project Ga0228536, IMG submission 168611) | Enriched culture of PCE-dechlorinating microbial communities from Ithaca, New York, USA - SJ1.S | ecosystem: Engineered > Modeled > Simulated communities (microbial... > Unclassified...
CACCAGGCTGAGTACCCTGGCATCAGAAGGCTGGTCGCTGTCCCCGAAGAAGTCCAGGCTGGTTACTCTGTACCCCGCCTTGATTGCCGATTGTGCCAGCGCGCGGGTGGAAATACCTGCCAGTAAAACGTGATCGCTCATAGAATTCTTCCGCAAGCGTGGGGCTACTGGATCCTGGAAAGGCAATGGTCAGCGATGACCTGGGCAATATCGGCCGTTGTCACCTGCTGTAAACCCTGCCAGGCAGGCATACTGTTTACCTCAAGTACATACAGGGTAGAGTCCGCATCCTGAACCAGGTCAATGCCGCAGTAGGCAGCGCCAAGGGTGGAGGCAGCCTGCAGGCAGATTGCCTGCATTTCCAGGTCCATTTGACGCGCATGGGGAGTGCTGCCGTTATGGATGTTTGTTTTCCAGGTGTCTGAAACCCGGTCCATGGCTGCAATACAGTCTGTTCCCACCACCATAACGCGGGTATCCCGGTTGCTATGAGGAATAAAGCGCTGCAGGTAAAAAACGTAGTTCCCAACCTGGAGGGCTTTGAACACCCTGCCGGCGGTTTCACACTCGGTTACCCTCACCATACCAATGCCCCGGCTGCCGAATAAGGGTTTAACAACCACATCGCCGCCCAGCTCTTCATAAAATTGCATGGCTGTATTGAAATCCTCGCATACCCGGGTATCGGGCACATTGATGCCTGCCTGCTGGAGCAAAGACAGGGTGTAATACTTATCCACCATCTTCTCGATGGCATAAGGAGAATTGATGACCCTTACCCCCGAGTTTTCAAGCTGATGCAGGGCATCCATACGGAAAATAACCTGTTCCAGGCTGCCGCCCGGCACCTCCCGCACCAGCAACAGGTCAAGGTTTGATAAGCCTGCATTAGCGCTGAAAACAACAGCTTTGCTCCCCAAGGCTGCGTTCAGGCTGAGGGGGTCTGCAAAGGCAACTACGATACCGTGACGGGAAAACGCGGCTGCCAGTTTCTGGCAGTGCCAGGACCCGGATGCACCCAGGAGAGCAATTTGCGGCAGCTGGGTGAACCTACCCATTCAGCACCTGGTACAGGCGGGTGGTATCAACGCTTCCAGAGTGGTGAACCCTGGCGCTGCTGGCGTTTACCAGCGTTACCTCTGCCGGGGCAAACAGACCTGGGTCGATATTGTAAAAATCGCCAGCCTGCTTGAGTATCTCCAGGAATGGTTTTCCGTACGACGGGCTGGTGCTGGAAGGAACCTGACTGGCTATTTCCTGCAGGTTGCTTTCCGGTATACCTTCAACTTGCAGCCAAACCTGGGAGGCAAACAGCATCATATCGTTGGTGGTCCCTAAAGCTGCCAGGTCGTCTGATCCGGGAGGGGCAATGGGGCATATGCCCATGCCCTGGCGGATGGTGCGCAGGTCAAGCCCCAGCTGGTGCAGTTTATGCAGCCCGGTCTCAACCGAGCGGGCTGCGATCTGGACTGTGCCCGCCAGGCTGGCCGTGGGTGCAACAATCAGCGCCAGGCGGTCAGGCGGAACCTGGCAGGTAGATGCCAGCTGTATACATCCATCATCATCCGGAAAAGACCTGCTTTCCAGGACCAGGACGGCATAATCCGATTTTTCTTCGAAGTTATAAGCCAGCTGCAGCCCCAGGTCGGGGTTAAGCAGGCAGGCCGGGCCGGAACCCATGGCAGTAAACTTCCCAATCCGCACCGGCCAGTGGGCGGCCTGGCTGAGGTAGCAGGCTTCAAAGGGGTAATTGGAGGTTAGATGTACAGACGGCCAGGGCAGCCCGAAACTGCCATCAAGCTTGATGTCAATTACAGCCAGGTCTGATGTTCCGGCAGCAGCCATCAACAGCCCGGCTTCCAGGGAACCCTTGGACTGGATACCGGCATCATACACCCGAGTTCCGCAAGGCAAATGGGTCAGGGTAATGTTAAGCTCTTCGAGCATTTCATCATTATCTACCAGGGTAAACCAGGCACGTTCATTGAGGGAATTCATACGCCAAGATTTCTCCTTTTCCTGCTGCCAGGTGGTCGCCGCTGAACCTGTAAGGTGGCTTTTCCAGCCAGCTTGCTGGCATTGTGAAACCATTCTCCTCTAACCAGTTGAGGTACAGGCGCAGCCAGCCGGTATCTGCCAATCCGGCTGGGCTGAATCCGGGCAGGATGGACTGTATTGTACCGGCAACCAGGCTGCCACGTTGCATGCCAACACCGGCGCCCGCCCCCATTTCCTCCAGGCAAAGGATGGTGCCTGCCAGCATGCATGACCCAGCATAATTTTTACAGTTTCCTGCCACTGCGATGAGACCACGCCTCATACCGTTGCCCAGGTTGCTGCCTGCATTGCCGCCAGTAAGGATCACACCACCGGTCATGCCCTTGCTTTCACCGGCAAGGGCAGCGCCGCACCAGTCTCCGGCGTTACCCTGCACACTGATATTGCCACCGGACATGGCTGCCCCCAGGCAATCGCCGGTATTACCCTCAATTACAAGCTCGCCACCGGACATTCCAGACCCTGCGCAGGCACCTGCATCCCCTTCGACCATCACCCGGCCGGAGTCCATGCCATACCCGCAATAGTGCAGCAGGCGGGTGTCTCCACGCAGCACAACCTCATCCCCATCCGAATCCCTGATATCGACCTTGAACACATCCCCAAGCAAAAAAGGCTGGCTGAGGTGATTTAAAGGCAGCTGCCAGATCTCACCTTGTGACAGGTGGAACAGAGCTGGAAGGTTGATCCCTTTCAGCGAGATGGGACCAGTGCAATCCTGGCGGGTTTCAAGCACCACTCTCATGCAGGGTTCTCCCGCAGGATCTGGTGGAGGTAAATATGGTATTTACCCCATTTACCGCCGTAATTTCCGGCAGTGATCTGGATGATGCCAGGCCGGCAGGCAGCCCGGATGGCGGCAGCCATGGCTGCGCTAACACACGCAAGGCTGTCTCCATCAATGACCAGCTCATAAACTGCATGTGCATCCGGAGTCAGGCGGGTTTCAACCCGGCTGCGAAGGGTGGGGCAATATCCGGCATTCGTGGAAGCCGGCACATTGGCGTACTTTCCTTTCGGTTTGCTAGGGCTGCGGCAGATACCGCCCGGGAAGGGGGCAACCGCCCCTGGCACCCGCAGTATGGCTTCTACTGCCGCTTCCGCCGCCTCTAAAGCGGTCTTGCGGTCAGTACCCATCAGCAGCAGGTTTCCGCCGCCTACGCCATCCCCAATCCCGAAACTTTCATCCAGCACGAATTCGCCGTCCGCCACCGGGATGCGCCAGAACCTTCTACCCTCTAATAGCTTGCTAGACTGATAACCATCGCCAAAGTAGCGCAGTTTTGCCCCTGGTTTGCATGTAAGCGGGCTATCCAGCCCATTAAAGCAGGCTGATGTGGCAGAGGGCAGGATGGCCTGACCAATGCGGAAGAAGAGTTGTTCTTCCAACTTTTCAGCAGAATAACTATAAAGCCATAAAACCTGGCCAGGACGGGCGTCTGGGGTTTCTGCTGGGTCAAGTGCCTCTCCAAGTCCGGATTCACAACTGCAGCCGATGATGGAGATTGCCATTCCAGCCGCTGCCTGTGCTGCCTGCCTGGCCAGGGCGGGCGTATCTGCTGTGATGATTAATTTGCTGTATGCCATTGGAAAGGCTTCGGCAAAGGTATCATCGATCAAAATCCCGTTGATGTGCATGGCACCTCCCTGGTGTTTTCCATTTTTGTACCGCCAAGCGCATACAGGTCGAAGGGGATGGATATCCTGTTCTCAAGGTCCGATTTGATGTGAGGAAGCTGATCATGATCCCATTGCGGGCGGGCAACCAGGATCTCCCCGAACCCTTGCGTATCGACTCTCCCATTCTGGTAGACAATCCTGCCGTTTTTCATCACCCATTCCGGTGAAGCAAACATCCTGCGAATATTCGCCTGCTTTTTATAGCAGCGGATGTCCGCCAGGGCTCCGGGTTCCAGGTGACCGCGGTCATTCAAGCCTAAACTCCTGGCAGGTCCAAAGCTGGTCATGGCAAAGATCTCGCCCAGTGAGTACTCCCGTTCAATAGCTGCCAGGCCGGTCCTGTCCCTCGCAGCCCGATGAACCTGATGAAGTGCTTCCTGGCGCGCATTACGGCTCATCAGGAGCTCGATTACAAGGGGGTAGGTTTCAAACGGGGCGCCATTGGGGTGGTCAGTGGTCAAGAACATTCGGGCCGGGTCTGGAGAGAGCAGCAGCAATTCAAGCCCGGTTGCCCACTGAACAGCATTCGATGGGTCTTTCGGCGCGTACTTGAGGGGCAGGATGTTGTTCCCGCCTTCTGCTTCGACCTGGTTACTGATCCATGGTTTTTTGAGTCCTTGTTGCAGCCGGCTCAGGGCAGAGGTGTCTGCTGTGACTGTCATGGCATCACCGAACATGATCTGCCCCACATCACACGTCAACTGCGGGAATTCTTCCAGGGTCCGGACTACCTCTTCAGCCCCAGAACGGTAACCGCCTGATGGATCCAGCCCGTAGGAGAAGAACTGGATATGGCAAAGATGAGCACGCTGGCTTTCCAGGGCACGGATGCTGTTGCAGAAGTTGACGGCGTTGCCTGGTTGTCCAAGCTGACCGGCATGGATATGCACTGGATGGGGCATCCCAAGCTGGTTGACAGCCTGGACACAGCGTTTGAGGACATCACGCTGGGTGAGCGTTCCTATTCCTATCCCTTCATCCAGGTCGGGGGCTTTGCGGTGGTTCTTCCAGGCCAGCCCTCCGCCTGGATTGACCAGTTTCAGCGCATATCCACCTGAACAGGAGACCAACCAGGCGATGATATCACGGGCATAGTCCATGTCATTGCTGGCCAGCGCCTGCAGCAGCAGGTGATGATCTCCCGCCAGGACAAAGGTACCCCGGTCAACCCCTTCCATCTGACGCAAATCGGAATAACTGCTGAAGGCATACAGCGGCGATGTGGCTGCGTCAAAAACCGTAGTGTACCCCAGCTGCAGGTATAAACGGGCAGCTTCTTCCGGTGAAGGCAGCAGGGGGTTCTTCCGGCATCCTTCCGAAAGCGTGAACCGGCGCGCCAGGGAAAGAGGGTAACCGGTCACATGGGTGTGGATCTCCACACCGGCCGGGGCGATGATCATACCCCGGGCATCGATCACCTGCTCAGGAATGACATCCTGGCGCGTTGTAATGATGCGCCCGTCTTCAATCCACAAGTCGCCAGGTTGGGGCGCATGCCCCCGGGCGGGATTGTACACCTCTGCGCCATGGATGACGATCATACTGCTGCCCTCCCAGTTAGGGAATTGAAGATTGCTTCTACTGGCACCCGGCTGGTTGTGAACAGTGGTTGAAGCCGAAGGGGCACTTGATCCAGGCGCTGCATGGTTCCGGCACAGTCTACCCCGGCACGGGCTACTGGCAGGGTAAGGGCAGGCTTCAAATCTGCGGGCTCAGGGCTGAGGAGGATTGTGGTAACCTTTTTCAAATCTTCTTTGAGGGCAGCAGGCATCAATGAAGGGTTTCCAGCGATAAGACAGGTATCGACCCAGCCGTTATTGATCAGCTGGTGCAGCCTGAACTGGCGGGGATCGTACTCTATGCCGGCTAGTGATACATGCATATTGCCGGGGCAGCCGGCAGTAGATAACAAAGCATTACAGATCCCCAGGCTGTTGGCTGCAGGTGCGGCATACAGGCTATACCAGCGCTGCCCACGGTTCAAGTCCGCCAGCCAGTGCAGCAATTCGGCCGCGATGTGAAGGTCCTCCTGCAACCAGTTCTTATCAAACAGGACCAGACCCTGCTGATCATCTAGATTAGATGCCATGTTGGCTGCGCTGGCTCCCGTTTCCAGGCGCAGGTTTTGCAAGGCAGCCAGCGGGTTGTCATCCTCAAGGAAACGGACATGACCGGCATTGACAGCAGGCACAAATTCTTCCAGCCGGGGCAGAGTCTGGAGGATATCACCCCCGCAGCAAATAACCCGGTTAATGCAGTCTCTCAATATACCCAGGCTGGCTGAAAGGGTTCCAGCCTCTTTCATTGCCAGGGAAAGGATGCTGCCTGAAAACTCATCATCTGTAACCAGGAACGCGGAGTGCTGTTGACAGAAAGCCAGTGCAGCTGGAACGGCTTCCTGAGGAAGGTCACTGCATAAGACAACTGCCATGCGTTGAGAGTTGTTGAGATAAGGCTGGATGGCAGAAATGATTTCAGTAATACCTGGTGAATTTTCTGCAATGGATGATTGGGTGAGGGCATTCCGGTAGCCCGTTTCTGCTTTATGGCAGGCAGGGAATACCGTATTTAACCGATCTCCATCCCATTCGAGATGGAGACCGGTGCAATGCAGACTGCAGAATGGACAGGTGTAAGTTTCAGGCAATAATCTGCTCGCCTTTGTGAACGGTTACGGTGACGGTGTTGAAAACTGGGTCTTGATGGCGTGATCCACGGAAGTCTTGGCTTCGTCCAATGCTGTTTGCGGATCTGCAGAGCCAAGTTCAACTTTTTCGATAGCATTCTGCAGCGCCAGGTCGCTGTTGCCGAGGGCTGAAAATACGGGGATTGCCACTGCATAAGGAAGGGAATTGATAGCTGCCAGTCTCAATGGGTTGTCCTCAATAATGCTTTCGATTTCCGGCCAATCCAGGGCATCTTTATAGATAGGGATGTATCCGGTTTGGGAGGTCAGGTAGATCGAGCTTTGCTCAGAGATTAAAAACTTTACGAACTCCCAGGAAGCATTGCGGATCAGTTCGTTATCATTCTTGAAGATCACCAGGCTGCCGCCGCCCACTGGAACCTTGCGGACACCATTTACCATCGGGAACATGGCTGACCCAACTCTAAAGGCAGCATCTTTCTGGATACCGCTGACCCCTGATGTTGAGCCCATCAGCATACCAAGCTTTCCAGCCAGAAAATCAGATTGGGCTTCCGCATGCTGGTTGCGGGGCATCACCTGGTCTACATTGACCCAGTCGCTCCAGGTTTGCAGCATGGCAACCGCCTCAGGGCTGTTGTAAAGCATTTCAGATTCATCTTCCGAGACGATTTGGGCTCCGTTTTCCAGGAAAAGGGTGCTCAAATACCAGTGGGTGTCATCTTTCGTATTTAACCCATACTGTGTGACAACCCCATTGCTGTCTTTTACCGTAAGGGCTTTTGCGTACTCCAGCAGTTCATCGATATCTTCTGGCGGGTCTTCAGGATCCAGCCCGGCTGCCACAAACAAGTCTTTGTTGTACAGCAGGATCGGGACGGAATTGTTGAAAGGCAGGCTCCACAATTCACCTGCGGCAGTGTTGTACTGCAGGAATGCCGGGTGAATCTTCTCAAGGTCAAAACTGGAGTCAGTGGCAAGGAAATCTTTTACAGGAAGCACTGCTCCGCTGCTGCCCAGCAATGGCGCTGCACCCAACTGGGCGACATTCGGCAGGGTGTTTCCCGTGATGGCGCTGTACACTTTGGCCATGGCAGTAGTGTAATTTCCCTGGTAGGTACCGACGACCTTAATATTTGGATGGCTTTCGTTGAACTGGTTCACCAGATCTTCAATCGCTTTCCCGCTGTCACCGCCCAAAGCGTACCAGAAATCCAGAGTCACATTGCCATCTGCATCCACGCTACCTCCACCCCCGGAGCTGGTTTCAGAACCACCCCCACCGCAGGCACTGAGCAGCAAAACAGTGATTACCAGAATTAGGATACTTTTCTTCATAATCTACCTCTCTTCTCCTAGTAATGGAGACCCTCTTACTATTATACAGAATCCATAAGACCAGCTTTAGAGCAAAATTAAATGTCCTTTAACCCTGTGCTGGCCATGCTCTCTACAAATGTCTTCTGTACCAGGAAATATATGACAATTACCGGCAGGGTGACGACCAGCGCGGCTGCCATATAAATGCCCCACTGGGTGCTGCCCTCGCCGCTGACGAAATAGCGCAACCCGATCTGCAGGGTGCGCATGGAATCCTGGTTGGTAATGATCAGCGGCCACTGGTACGAATTCCAGTTGCCCATAAAGGCAAACAGAGCTTGCGAAGCCAGGATCGGTTTGCTCAATGGGATGAGGATCTGCCACAAGAACCTGAACCGGCTGCAGCCATCCAGTTTGGCAGCCTCTTCCAGTTCCTTGGGAATGGTGCGGAAGGATTGGCGCAACATGAAGACCCCAAAGGCGTTCGCCAGGAAGGGTACGATTAAGGCCTGGTAGGAGTCGATCCAATTCAATGTGCGCATGACCAGGTATGTCGGTACCAGGGTAACCTGACTGGAGATCATGGTGGTGCTTAAGAAGATCATGAACATGGTGTTCTTGCCCTTGAAATCCATACGGGCAAATGCAAACGCAGCCAGGACACAGGAGGTCAACTGTCCAACAGTAACGCAAATAGCGACTATGGCGCTGTTCATGAAATAGCGTCCAAATGGGGCTTCATTCCACATTTCAACGTAGTTTGACCACTGGAATTCTTTCGGAATCCAGGTTGGTGGATAAGCAAAGACCTCTGTTGGGCTTTTCAAGGAAGTAACGATCATCCAGATAAATGGCAGCATTACAGCAAATGCCAATGCACATACCACCAGGAGCCAGACACCGTTCTGAGCTCCATTTACCAGGCGTTTCCTGGCAACCCGTTTTCGTTTCAAAGCGGCATCAGCCATGGTTAAGCTACTCATAATGCACGCTCCTGTCCACAAAGCGGAACTGGATCCAGGTGAGCAAAAGCATCAGGAGGAAGAGCAACACCGCAATGGCAGATGCTTTCCCCATCTGGAAGAATTGGAAAGCGTTCTGGTACAGGTAATAGGCGGTTGTATTGGTGGCATTCAATGGTCCGCCCTGCGTCATCACATCGATCTCGGTAAACGCCTTCAATGAGTTGATAATGCCGACTGTGAGGACATAGAACATGGTTGGACCCAGGAGCGGCCAGGTGATGAACCTGAAGAGCGAAAAGGTATTTGCCCCGTCGATCTTGGCAGCTTCATAATACGTACTCGGGATGGACTGCAGCCCTGCCAGGAAGATGATGATGTTGTACCCCATCCCCGACCAGATGCCCATCGCTATCAGGCAGGGCATTGCCAGGAGCGGGTCACGCAGCCAGCTTTGGATGGGAATACCCAGGGAAATGAGGATACTGTTGAACAAGCCATATTGGGCAGGGTGGAAAAGCCACAGCCAGACGACAGATATAGCTGCAGTAGAGGTAATGGTGGGCAGGAAGAAAGCAGTCCTGAATATCCCGACACCGCGGATCTTGCGGTTCAACAGCAGCGCGAGCATGAGGGAAATGATCAGGTTGATGGGCACTCCAACTGCAAAGTAAAAGGTATTCCCGAGCGACTTCCAGAATATCGGCGCTTCTATGGCATCTGTGAAAAGGTAGATGTAGTTTTCCAGCCCGATAAACATAGCCTTCCCTGGCAGGTTCCAGCGGAAGGTGCTTACCACCATGGAAAAGAAAGCAGGGAAGAAAGTAAAAACCGCAAAAATGATCAGGCTGGGCAGCAGGTAAAGGTAAGCTTCAAAGGTTTCTTTATTCTTTCGTTTCTTTGCGCTGGGTGTCAGCTGCTGTTTGACCGTCTTGTCAGCTTTTAACATGGACAAGTTCATAAATTCACCTCCCTTCTAATTGCGCTGAAACTATCTGCCAATGAACGCATGATCTGATTAAATCCCATGTCTTTAAACCGCTCCCCTTTCAACTCAAGTACCACAATTCCCTGCATACCGGCCTGTTTTAGCTGCGCCAGCCATTGCTGGTAGGGAACATTGCCGAATTTCAAGGGGTAATGGTCCTGCCCGTCCTTGTCAAAATCATGTAAATGGACATGGATCACTTTTTGTACCCACTCCTGGGGAGCTATTACCGGCTGGGTAGTCAAGGCATCATGACCCATATCCCAGCAGATGCCTGCTTGCGGCCGGTCGATCAGGCGGATTAATGCTAGTACATCCTGGCGCAGAATACCGAGTTTCACCAGGTTGACTGAGGATGGGTTATTGTTTTCCAGGGCAATCTTCAGATGGGGAAATTCTGTGCAAACCCATTGAAGAAAAGCCACGGTATCCTCCACCATCGGCCGGGTATCGTGTGGAGCGGGAGCGGTTGCTGCATGAAAAACTACACTATGCTGCTTTTCCAGTCGCAGCGACCAATCCTCAGCGATCTGCAGCAGGGGGCGGTAATCCAGTTGAATTTCGTCTTTCCTGCCAGATGCGTACCCCAGCAGCGTGTGAGGAGCCCGGTAGGCGGCGTGGAAGCTCAACTGCAGCCCCAGCGCCACAGTTTCTTCCATCAAGGGTTCAAAGTCTTCCCACATGGGCAGGTGGTTATCCAGCTCAAACTCGAGCGAATCAAGACCTGCTTCTCGCAATGGGGCAAGAAATGCCTTCAGGCTGGAGCCCTGAACCCAGCGCGGATGGATGTTGAATCCAATTGAAATTGCATTGCCCATACTAGCCCCCTTTCATCACAATGATCGATTCCAGCCTGTCAGCTTCTGCTTCCAGGTTCAGCTGGTTTACCTTTTCAACTTGCGCGAGCATTTCCGTGTCAAACGGGCTAATCCCGTGCATTGCACCGCAGATTGCGCCAGCAATGGCAGCAATCGTGTCTGTATCGCCGCCAATGTTGGCACCATACTGCATGGCTTTGACCGGGTCGCCATCGGCAAGCTTGATCACGCCAAAAACTGCAGCCACCGATTCCGCCACAAGCATATCCACACCTACATACGCATACAGGTCTGCCAGGACCTGGGCTGGACTGGCGGCACTGGCAACAATTTTCATTGCAAGCTCAATGCGTTTTTCCAGGGGGGTAGCCCAGTGCCATTTTCCGAATTCACACCCCTGGACAGCCCCTTCGCAGGCGGCAGCGATGACGTCATCAACCGAGTTTTCCTCGAGCATAGCTGCGGATACAGCAAACCCCACTGCAGAGGCTCCTGAAATTGCCGTGGTTGTACCGTGGGTTGGCAGGCAGGCTTCCACGATTTGTTCCAACAGCCGATCGCGTTGGTCAAAATTCACCAGCCCGACCGGAACAGCCCTGAATGCTGCGCCATTGGTCGTGCCATTTGCACCGGTCAGGCGCGGCGAGTCCCCTTCTCGCAGCCGATCGAGGGCTTTGCGGGTGCTGGGACCCAGGATCACAGGCAGCGTTTCTCTAGCTTCGTCTGCCCACTTGAGGAGATGCCATGCAACCGATTCAGCGGTCAAATTCCCATCTTCGGAAATGGCATGTACAATTGCCAGCGCCTGCCCGGTGTCATCGGTGATGCTGCCCGGAAGCATGATGTGATGCGGGTGCCAACTGGCTGCTGACACAAACCGGTCGACCCAGCCGTATTCATCCCTGATCATCTGCGGAGTCAGGAATTCGGTTGGATTGCCGAGGGCATCCCCAATGGCTAATCCAGCCAGGCAGCCGTGGATCTTATCTTTCAGGTTCATTTCTCAAGTGTAGTCGGGAACAACGGCAGGCGGGCTTTCTTCAGCCCAACCAGCACGCCAACTCCTACAATTGTTGAGGCAAGGATAACTACAGTGTCAACCATGATCCAGTACGGCAGGGTTGGAACCCAGTATTGCCAGCTTAGATTGAACATCCAGTTGACCATCGTATTGGTAGTCAAGAATTCCGCAGCATGTCCGATGATGCACATCATAAACACAGCCAGCCACATGGTCTTTTTATTCTGGGTGATGATGGCATTGCGCACCCAATCGCGCACGGGTTTGATCACGATCACCAGCAGTGCTATCGCAGAGTATGGCAATGGAACCATCCACATGCCTGTTTGCCAGGACTGCGGATTAACAAACCATGACCCGATGATCAGGATTTCAGCAATAGCAGCCAGTACCCATTTGTTTGCCATGAACAAGCCAGCAACCAGGCCGCCCATGGTGACGGTTAAGAAGCCCAGCGGGCCAGCTGAGAAGCCATAGGGGAAGAGGATCATGGAAACAATGCCGCCTGCCGCGTTGGCTATGGCAGCAGCCGGCCCCAGGATCATGCCAGAGATGGCAGTCATGATGGCATTCAGGGTGATCATCCCTGCCATGCCCGGTACAGGCAGGGCAGGGATTGCGCTGGCAACGATGTAAAGCGCTGCCCAGATAGCCAGGACAGCAATCGACATGCCAACAATCCGTCCTTTGGCTTTGTACGTTCTTACTTGTGTTACTGTTGACCCTGGTTGTTCAAGCGGGGTTGATGACTCAAGTTCTGTTTTAGGTTGTTCCTGGTCTGCCATAATTGCTCCTTTTAATAAACACCAAATCCTTGAATTCTTAACATTACCCCAACTGTTAAGAGCATGAATGCTCCTGCAATTACCAGAATATCTACTGGTGTAAAGCGGCTCTCCAGAAGGAAAGTCCTTTTTATCGGTGCTCCGAATGCCCTGGAGTTCATGGCGACTTCGAGGGTTTGCGAATCGCGGAATGCCCCCAGGATCAGTGGGATCAGCAGGGATACCGAAGCTTTCAATTTCGTTATAAATTTGCCGCCGGAATCATAGGAGATGCCGCGGCAAAGCTGCGCCTGCTGGATGATTGCAGAACGGTTCTGGATAGATGGCAGCAGGCTTAGCGCAGTGGTCATGATGAAGGCAAATTTATACGGGATCTTCAATTTGACCAGCGCAAGCATCAACTCTGGAAGCGGAGTGGTCATCACCATGAGCGGTGCCACGATCATAATGACCACCAAACGCAAAACCATGGCCAAACCGAAAAGAATGCCCTCCAGGGTAAGATAACCGCTGAACCCGATGGCAGGTACCGGTTTTGAGATGTGAACAAGGTTCGTTGTGCCAGGGTAGAAAAACACCTGAACTATGAGGATGATGACAGCAATCCATAAAAAGAACTGCATCATCTCCTTCAACGGCTGTGTGGGCAGTTTTGCGATGAACCAGGCAGCCAATACCAGCGCCAGCAGCGCGGTTATGTAAAGCAGGTCTGTAAACAGAAGCACAAGAATGAAGATGACCGCCAGGAAAATCAGTTTTGTGCGTCCGTCCAGTTTTTGGAGCGGTGAATTTAGGGATTTCAGGCTGACACTAAACATGGGTCAGCTCCTCGCCAGGCTTAACTGACACCGGTAAGCGGGCTTGCAGCCAATCCACCATTTCAGGAATGTGAAGGATGGTCCGGCTGCTTTCTCCCAGGGCGCGGGCAAGCAAGGTAACCTGCGGCGCCTTTAAGGACAGGCTTTGTAGTTTTTCCACCTGGCTGAATACCTCCTGTGGCGAGCCTTCCAGGGCAATTTCGCCTTTGTTCATGACGATTACCCGCTGGGCGTGTTCTGCAACGATGGGCATATCATGGGTGATGATGATGACAGTTTTCCCTTTCTGATGGAGCTCATCGATCAAGCCCATGATGGATTGGCTGCCGAAGAAGTCCTGCCCTGTCGTTGGTTCATCGAAAACGAAAACTTCCGGGTCGAGTGAAAGCGCACAGGCTACGGCCAGTCGCTGCCTGTCCCCAAGGCTTAGGGCAAAGGGGTGGATGTCGCGCAGGTTTATCAGGTCCAGCTCTTGCAGAATTGATTCCACCTTGGCAGAAACCTGTTCCGGGTCCACTTTCAGCATGCGCGGACCGTAGGCGATCTCATCCGCCACACTGGAGCTGAACAGCATGTCATCCGGGTTTTGAAAAACATACCCTACTTTTCTGGAGAGGTATGAAACTTTCTTATCCCTTGTCTCTTCACCGAATACCGTAACACTGCCGGAGGATGGCTTGAGCAGGCCATTGAAATGTTTCACCAGGGTGGTCTTTCCGCTGCCATTTTGACCGACAAAGGCAATGTAATCACCCCGGTAAATGGAGAGAGAAATATTATGGATCGCCTGGACCCCATTCGGATACAAGAAACTTACCTCACGGCATTGGATCACCACCGGTTCAGGCATATTGCATCTCCTTAAGCACCTGAAGGGTACCTTCAAGCGTTATGGGAAAGTCAGGTAAGTGATATCCATTTTCCCTTAAATTGTGCATTATTTCGCATACCTGGGGTGGGCGGATACGTGCGCTTTTCAGCAGCTCGAAGTTGGAGAAGATCTTTTGAGGAGCATCATTCATTAACAGGCTGCCATCGCAAAGCAGCAAGACCCGGTCCGCATATTTGGCGACAAAATCCATATCATGGGTAACCAGGATGATCGTTTTTCCCAGCTCACGGTTCAAGCGGGCAATCACTTCCATCACCTGTTCACCACCGATTGGGTCAAGTTCCGACGTAGGCTCGTCCAGCACAAGGATCTCCGGGTTCATGGCCAGAACACAGGCTATGGCAAGCCTTTGCTGCTGACCTCCGGATAAAGCGCCTGGTTCACGGTCTTCAAACCCTGTGAGACCGACAAACTCAAGTGCACCTGAAACGCGCTTGAGGATCTCTTCACGCGGGAGACCGAGGTTTTCACAACCAAATCCGACTTCCTGGATTACTGAAACATTGAAAAGCTGTGTCCTGGCATTTTGCACAACCAGCCCTACATGCTGCGCAAGCACCGGCGTGCCGTCCTGGAATGGGTCGCATCCGGCAATCTGGAGGTTGCCAGACATGGTGCCTCCAAATAACTGCGGGATAGACCCATTGAAGCAATAGCAAAGAGTAGATTTACCAGCTCCAGATGGGCCGATAAGGGCAATGAATTCCCCTTTTTCGACCGAAAAGCTGATATCTTTGATTGCAGGATTGGATGCTTTCGAATACGCGTACGTTACATGTTGAAATTCAATAAGTGGCTGCATTTTTTATCCTTCAGGTGGAAGGACATGGAGATGTCCATGCCTTCCACCTGTTTGGATTCAATGGCGTGTTGAATGGTTAGGTTACTTGAAATCCACTGCAACAACCCACCAGGCCCAATTTTCATCGGCATAGGTGGCTTTGGCATCATCCGGATAGGCAACTTTCACCGGTCCGCCATTCTCTTCGGTGAGTGCTTCGCCATCCACCCAGCGGGCGAGGATGATGTCATACTTCTGGGCATCTGCCAGGGAAACGTCGTAGGCTTTACCGTCAGTGCAAACCAGGCTGACAGTTTTAACATCTGAACCCGGCTTGACCAGGGCGATCAGGTCTTTCAACAGGATACCCTTGTATTTCAGGCCGTCACCCATCCAGGGATCGTTATATGTCAACTCGACAGATTTGGCATCAAATGCTGCCTGGTCGAGGACATAGTTATCTCCTGAGTTCTTTTCACCGATATTACCCTTGACGGTGATCAGCGCTTCGCCGACTTCGGCTGCTTTTCCTCCGCAGCTGGCGAGGACGCCTGCCAGGAGCACAAGGATCAATACTAAATACACACTTTTTTTCATTTTCAACTCCTCTTTTAAAATCTTGTTGTTTCCGGAAACACGATTGTACAGCTATGACCAACTTAAACCTGCATAAATGTTACTCTCTAACCACCTCCTTTCGGTCCTCTGCGAGAACTGCCTGCGCAGTGGCAGTATCAGTAATAAGGGTATTTATGTAACCTCCCTTTAATGCGCCCAGGACAGCCCGGGTTTTTTCCATACCGCCTGCAATCGCAATTACCTGCGGTACTACTTTCAACTGGTTCAAATTAATCCCAATAACGCCCAGGTTTGGCAGCACCTGGACTCCCTTGCTGTTGAAAAACCTGGCACAAATATCGCCTACAGCGCCTTGTTCTTCCAGCATGGCTAATGTCTGGCGGGTGATATGGTCGGCAAAGAACATGGAGGAAATGCGCTGGAACTCAACATGTCCGATGCCGACAATGGCGACATCCACCTTGTTCCAAAAATCCGAAACCTGAAGCACTTCCTGCGTTTTTAAGAAGTCCTCCAGCACATCATTATTTTCGATGAAAGCTGGTGCATACAAGTGGCGGTATGTGCCCGAAAAGGCGGAGGAAAGAACCCGGGCAAGCTCGTTGACCTGGAAGAAGGGCGAGATGTCTCCGATCCCGCCGATCAAGGGGACAACATGGATCCGTTTCGGGGTAGACTTTGGGATCAGGTTAACGGTGTCGTAGAGCGACCTCCCCCAGCCAATGCCCACGATCTGGTTGTCCTGCAGGGTCCGCTGCAAGTATTCAACCGCAGCCAGGCCAATGCCCGTCCGCAGCTGGTCGCCTTCCAGCATTTCACCGGGGAGAACGATCACGTCTTTCAGGTTGAAGCGTGTGGTTAATTCCCTGGTCAGGTCAAGGTCGGCAGGGAATGGATCGACGATAACGGTTTTGATGATTCCCTGGGTCCTTGCAGCAATCAACAGTCTGGATGCCTTCTGGCGGGTTATCGCCATTTTTTCAGCAATGTCTTCCTGGGTAAGGCCGTGTTCATAATACAGCCTGGCTACCTGAACCATCAATGCAACTTCATTTTTTGAGTACATCGTATCAGGTCCCCTTATGAGAAGAAATTCCAGCCCAAATGGGTTTGAGCGCCGGGTAGGATTGACGGTAAATGTTGTAAGCTTCCTCGTAAACCGCCTTCTTTGCCGGATTGGGATCTACCGGGTTTTTGAACTGGATCATATTGCTGCAAGCTGTTTTCAAGTCGGGGTAAAATCCTGCCACAAGGCTGGCGATGACGGCAGCCCCAAGGCAGCCAGTCTGTGAATCGGCAGTTGGGATAACCTGCCGCTGCAGCACATCTGCTTTGAGCTGGTTCCAGAAATGGCTGCGTGAGCCGCCTCCGCAAACCACAAAATCCTGGGCGGTGAAACCCGCAGCAGCCTCTGATACATCCAGCGTGTGCCGGATGGCAAATGCGATGCTTTCATACACAGCCCGGGTAAAGTCCTTTCGGGAATGACTGGCATTGATACCCAGGAATGCCCCCCTGGCTTGGGGATCCCAGATGGGAGCCCTTTCACCGTTCAGGTAAGGCAGGCAGACCAATCCGTTGCAGCCAGGTTGGGCGTTTTGCGCTTCCTGCTCCAACAGGTCATACCTGACCGGTTGCCCGAACTCCGGGTAAAAACTGCCAGCCAGCCAGGCCAAAGTATTCCCGCCTGATTGCAGGGGGCTGCACAGGAATGCGCTGCTATCATCCAGGCTGACCGAAAATACATCTGGCGAAGACACCTTACCGGGAACAGCCAGGGAAACGATTTCTGAAGTGCCGGCTACATCCACTGCCCGGCCCGAGGTCAGAACTCCTCCGGCAAGGTTGTCGCAATAAGCGTCAATGGTACCAATGACCACGGGTATACCGGGAACCAGGCCAGTCTGGCGGGCGGCATAATCTGAGACTTTACCGGCTGCAGAGACAGGTGGTAATACTGGTGGCATCTTATTGACCGGGAAGCTCAGTTTTTCAAAGTAACCCGGCGCATATTTTCGGGTCTGCGGGTGTACCAGGCAATAAGCGCTGAGGATGTCTGTATACACCTCACCGGTCAGGCGCAGCGCTATGAAATCCTTTGGCTGCAGCAGTGCGATTGTTTTTTCGATCACATTCGGGTGATGGCGGATGAGCCATAAAAGCCGGGCAGGCGGGCAGGATGGATCTCCCAGGTAAGTTGTTCCAACCCACTCCTCTGCTTGCTGGTCGGTGATGTTCTCTCTCAGCCATTCTGCTTCTTCTACTGCCCTGCGGTCGCTCCAGATGATTGCCCTTCCAACCGGCTGAAAGGCAGCATCTACCAATACATGCCCTGGGCACTGCCCGCTCAAACCGACTGCCGTAACCGAGGCTGGGTTGACATTGCGGGTGATATCTTTGAGGACAGTGCACACGGCTTCCCACCACTGGAGCGGTTCCTGTTCCGCCCAACCGGGCTGCGGTGTAAAAGTATCCACGGGATGTGAGGATTTAGCCAGCAGGAATCCCTTTACATCGTAAGCCGATGCCTTAACACTCGAGGTTCCTATGTCGATACCGACCAATACGGCTGTCATCTCAACATTTCTCCACTATTGCGAGCCTGGCGACCTGGTGCCTGTAAGGCAGCCCTTCCCTGGCTCCCTGGAACTGGATTTTGTGGGCGGCTACCTCGCACGCCAGGTGGACGCAGTCAGACATTGAAAATCCTTGAACCATGCCTGCCACCAGCCCGGCTGAAAAAGCATCACCGGCGCCGGTCGAATCAGTAATATCTTTTACTGGTACTGCCGGTATATGGTTCCTTTGACCATTAACGCAGAAAACCACACCTTCTGCCCCGCAGGTGATTACAGGGACCTTTACACCCATTTCCATCAGCCGGGTGAGGGCATTCTGGGGTTCTGCCGACCCGGTTATTCCCTGAGCTTCCACCCGGTTGAAAACAGCGACATCTGCCCTGGCTAACACAGGTTCATAAAAGGTTTTGCCCAGGTTCACCATCAAACCACCAGGGCAGTAAACAGTCCTGGCTTCAGCAGGCAGGGCATGGATGGCGGCCAGGGCAACTTCGGGGAAAGCATCTGCTATATAAAGGATGCCGGCATCACCAAGCGCAGCCAGGTCCAGTTCTTCTGGTTTTGTGTAGATCGCAACACCGCCGAGAGAAAAGATCAGGCGCTCTCCATTCTGGTTGACGGCAATAAAGCATGAAGCCGTAGATTCCCCTTGGTCAATCCGGATGAAGCGGGTATCCACCCCAGCGGATTCGAAACTTTGGCGAAGCAGCAAACCGTTTTCATCATTGCCAACCACCCCCAGGAACCTGACCGGGTATCCCAGCCTAGCGATGCCCTCAGCCACGTTCCCTCCGCTGCCGCCCGGGGAGGAATGCTTTTCTTCAGCCATAACGATCCCGTCGGGTGAAGGAAATTCCTTCACCCGGATGGTTAGATCCACCGCTGCAGCGCCCAGGACAGCGACTGCTGCAGGTTTATGAGGATCGTTACTCATGACATTGCCCCTCAAGTTGTGTTGTTACAGTTAATAGTACAGCTTTTTTTATCAGCCGGCATCACCTAATCAGGAGGAAGGTCATCATCCTTTACTGCTGGTTCCGGTTCAGGGCCTTCATCGCTTTCTTCCTGGTAGATCATCGGTCCTACCGGTACACCGATCTTCGGGAGCCCGATAAGGAGAGGAACCCCGATGATCATGGCGCCGAGCGAAAAGAGCATACGCTCGACTGGCGCGATAGGCAGGGTGGTGTACCAGATAGCTGGTGGCAGCTGGAAGAAAATCATTGCCCACAGGTTACCCATCGCCTGGGTGACCACAATGCCTGCCACTGAGCAGCACAGGATGCCCAACGACATGCGTTTTTTATCGGGAGAGAGCAGCGGATCGCTCTTGCGGCTGATCCAGGCGCCAATGATGATAAATACCAGCCCGAGGGTATAAAGCAACGGAGTTGCCCATGCAGCACGGCCATTCGGCAGCAAGTACCAGACTGCTGTAAACAGCAGGATGAGTCCCAAAGGAACCCACCATTTGCGGCGCATAGCAAATCCGGCTCCCAATGCTCCCATCATGGCGATGGTGAACTGGAGCGGCCCAAACAGGACCGTATGGGGCGCAATCAGCTGGCCAATAAAACCGCCCACCCCTGCCACAATCATGCCCACCCACGGGCCGAAGAAAATACCTGCCAGAGGGGTGAGGCAGTTGGCAATATTGAACGTGATACCTGTACCGATTATCGGGAAAGCAGGCAAGAGCGAAGCAACAGCCATCAATGCTGCCCAAACCGCCATGACTGCAGGATGGGCTGTAATCAATTTCTTTTTCTTTTCCATGGCATTCTCCTTCTTACAAAATGAGTTTTACTCCTGGACTACTTCACGTACTGCAACCTGCTTGTTTACAAGAGAAATCAAGTCTACTACTTCAACTTTGTCCTTCTTCTGGCTTTTCACCTGCTGGAATTCGGTCATGCAAGAAATGCAGGACGTGACCAGCATGTTGGCTTGAGTCGCTACCGCTTCTTCCCAGCGCTGCGTACCGGCTGTGTCGGTCAACTCCGGATAATCATAGCGGACGTACGATCCGGCACCGCAGCAGAAGGCATCGCGTTTATTGCGCGGCATTTCAACGAAGCTCGCGCCTGGAAGCGCTTCCAGGATGGTGCGGGGTGCATCATAGATATTCAACTGGCGGCCAAGCGTACAGGGATCATGATAGGTAATCTTAGTGCCTGCCGGCATGTAATTGAGGGCGATATGACCCTTTTCCAGTTCTTCAGCGATCAATTCGACCACATTAACCGCTTTAAAGGGCATTGCTTCGCCAAGTACCTCAGGCAGCTCGTTGGTGAATGTCATCTGGCAGCCTGGGCAGAGAAACAGCATTTTCTCCACTCCCAGGTTCTGGTACACCTCGATATTATGGCGCATGAATTCGGCAGCTTTTTTGACCTCCCCAGCGGACATCAAAGGATGTGCGCAGCACCACTCTTCAGAAGATATGGTGTAGTCGACACCCATTTTATCGAGCAAGGCTACCGCTTCAATTGCGGCAGATTTGCGTACATATGAAGGAGTACAGCCTATAAACAGTGCAATCTTTGATTTCTTGTCAATATGGGTTTTATCTTTCAACCAGGCAAAGCGGTCATCCTGTCCCTTGGCATAGGGATTCTTCTGATTATAGGTGTCCATGGCTGCCTGTTTGAGGCCTGGAGGAGTCAGTCCCAGGTCTGCCAGGTCATTGCGCATGGCCTGGTAGATTTTGCGCAGGTCGATGAATTTGAAGCAGTGTTCACCGCAGGATCCGCATAATGTGCAGCTGAAGACCCTGTCTGCCACGCTCTTGTCGTACTCAATCTCACCTTCGAGTACGGCCCGGGCGGTGGCTACCCGGCCGCGCCCGGCATAACTTTCGAACCTGCCCTCTTCATAGGATGGGCAGAGCTGGTAGTTCTTGCCCACCCAGCTGACATCCAGGCAGAAGGCGCAGCGCAGGCATTGGAACGTGGCGTCGCCAGTGTTTTCAATGTGGTAGCCTTTCGGGGCAGCCCGGTCAGGGATATTACCGAAGGCAGGGTCTCCCGTTAGCATCAAAACGCCAGGATTGAGGATGTGGTTGGGGTCCATGGTGTCTTTAAGCATTTGCATCAACTGGTAGCTGGTGCCAAGCTTGGGCATTATGTAGGGGGCAATGCCTGCCACGATGCCGCCAGGTGACATCCACTTGTTATACATGATCTCAGCAATATCGCGCCTGACCTGCAGCCCGTATTTGTGGGCTTCGGTATTCCATTCAGGGTAGAGCGTATCCACCCACAGGAAACCGCCGTTCCTGGAGAAGTAAACATCAAAGCCTTTGACGCGCATGCCATGCTTGTTCCAGTTCTCGCTGGTGTCTTCTATGTACTTGTTCAAAGCTGGAATTGCCTGCTTCAAGTCCTGGGTCTTGATAAATCCAGAAACCTCAGGGCAGTAGTAAGGGCGGCTGCCGTAATAAGTCCAAGGTCCATCATTCCGCAGCCAGGAATACATATGCTCGGTCCAGTACAACTTGGTGGAGATGGAGTCCTGGGCAATGCCATTAAAACTCTCACAGATCACCTTACCGGCTTGCTTCCGTTCCGCTGCTCCGATCTGGCTGTCTCGGATGATCACATGAATGCTGTATTTGCCTGGCGCTCCGGTGGGATGGGGCCCGCCGAACAGGCCGATAATGAATGTGCCCACATTCTGTTTTTGCATGGCGCTGACCGCATCGACTGCGTTGCCAAGCTCCTCGAATGTGTAAAACAGGTAATCTTCCTTCTCCGGGATACGCCGGATGCGCAGGGTGGCTTTGGTGATAATACCCAGCGTTCCGCAGGAACCGATGAACATGCCTGCGAGGTCCGGACCGTTTGCGCCGCGCTCAATGGCAATATTGCCATTGGCGTCATTGGCTGCTGACCCGGTATGGACGATGGTACCGTTAGGCAGCACCACTTCAAGGGAAACGACATGTTCGCCAACCATGCCATATTCAGTAATTCCGTGCGGTACGGCATTGTAAGCGATTGTCCCGCCGACAGAAGCAGAGAACAACCCTCCTCCGCCCGGGGCAGTTAATTCCCAGCCATATTTCTTCAACTCACCATCAATTGCGTGCCAGACTGTACCGGTATCGGCATGCACCACCTGGTTTTCGAGGTCGATCTCGAATTGATTCATCAGGTCAAGCGCAAGGACAATACAACCATTCAGGACGCCGTTATCCACAAAGGTGGTTGCTCTGCCCCAGATGAAGAGCGGTTTCTTAATCTCATTGGCGAATTTCACTATCTCCACGACCTGTTCTGTGCTGCGCGGACGGCAGACATATCCCGGTAATTCACCCGGGGTGGGGCCGCAATCACGCCGGTAGGCAATCAGGTCGACATATTCATTGGTCACATAACCAGGTCCGCAGATGGATTGCAGCTTGGCAAAAATTTCGTCCATGGTTAATTCCTCCCGAATTCAGGTTGTGGATGGGTTTCGAGTGCCTTTTGTAATACTGCCTGGCACATGGTTTCTACGGTCAGCGGTGTCCTTGGCAGGCCTAACTCGGGCGGCAGCGCCTGGCCAAGCTCTGTAATTTGCGGAGGGATGATGTATGCCTGCCTTACTACCTCGCGTTTTGAAAAGACAGCTTCTGTAACATCGTCGAGGATGACCTTGCCGCCGCTCAGCACGATTACACGGCGGGCATACTCTGCTACCAGGGCCATGTGGTGGGTGACAAACAACACCGTTCTGCCCTGTTCGTGCATTGCTTTGGCGATCTGCATAATCTGATGGCAGCCGCGGTAGTCCTGCCCGGTGGTGGGTTCATCCAGGATGATAATCTCGGGATCGAGCGCCAGCGCGCTGGCGATTACCACTTTAGCCCGGTCGCCTTTCGGCATGGCAGGCGGGAATTCATCCCTTCTGCCTTCGAGGCCAACCACCTGTAACGCTTTTTCGATCCGTTCTTCGATCACCTCAGGCGAAACCCCCAGGTTTTTGGGCCCATAACTGACCTCTTCGGCTACAGTCTGGGCGAAAAGCTGCTGGTCTGGGTTCTGGAGCACAAAACCGACATGCTGCGCCATTTCTGCCACTGCCGTAACATTGGTGTCTTTGCCTGCTACCAGAACTTTCCCTGATGTTGGCCTGAGCAGCCCAAGTAAGTTTTTCAGGATAGTTGTCTTGCCTGATCCATTCTGCCCGATCAGGGCGACGAATTCGCCTTTCTTTATCTCAAAGGAAACTCCCTTGACTGCATGTACGTTGAGGGGCTGATAAATGTAATCCAGGTTGTCCACCAGGATCGATGTGGGTGCATCGATGGTGTACCTTTCCGGCTGTTTACTCCCTGTGCTGCCGGGATGCCCATTTCCTACCATCTGAATGATTTCTTGCTTACCCTCTTCCACCGTGATTGGGAAGGAAGTGAATGGTTTTCCCTCATCCTGCATGCGGCCAGCCAGTTGTGAAACCTGGGGTGAGCGGATCATAATCTTCTTAAACAGGTTGAGGTTGGAGAAGATTTCGCGGGGAGTCCCGTCTGCAACAAGTCTGCCTTCGTTCAGCACGACCACCCGGTCCATATGGCGAGCAATCATTTCTGATGCATCGGTCGCCATGATTACGGTCATGCCGTATTTCTGGTTCAATTCACGTGCGACTGACAGCACTTCTTCCACACCTACAGGATCCAGTTGTGAAGTGGCTTCGTCCAGCACCAGGATATCCGGCCGCATGGCGATGTTGGCAGCGATGGCCAAGCGTTGTTTCTGGCCTCCTGAGAGAGAGGTGGGCAGCCTGTCTTCATAGCCTTTCAACCGCACAGTTTCGAGCGCCCAGGCCACACGTTCCTGAATTTCAGCTGGAGAGATGCTTAGGTTCTCCGGGCCAAAGGCAACCTCGCTCAGGACGGAAGAGGCGAAAAGCTGGGTTTCCGGGTCTTCCAACACGATCCCCACCTTGGTTGCCAGGACGGAGATGCCTGCTTCCTGCGTATCGAGACCATGAACTAACACCTTGCCTGCCAGTTTTCCGCCAATGCTGTTGGGGATAATGCCATTGGTCATCTGGCAAAGCGTGCTTTTTCCAGCGCCATTCTCCCCCATAATGGCTACAAACTCACCCTCATGAATAGTCAGATTAAGGTGGGTGATTACCCAGCGCTTGCTGCGCGGGTAGCGGTACGAAACATCCTGGAATTCAATAACTGGCTTTTTGATGATATTGCTCCTGTGGATCAGTTAAAGCTTAACTGAAAGGTAGACGATCCCGATGCTAAAGATAATGGTCGCTGCCAGGAAGATCCAATCTACAGCATCCATAGTGATGTCTTCCATATATGTCCGCTTCTTGGTGGCGCCGAAGGCACGGGAATCCATAGCTACTGCCATCAATTGCGCCCGGCGCATGGAACCGATTACCAGTGGGGTTACCAGGGCAGGGTACGCCCTCAGCTTCTCTCCAAGTTTGCCTTTTTCGAATGTCTGCATGGCACGCAGCTTTTGAGCATCGACTATTACCTGTGTTTCTGTTTGCAGCAGGGGAACGAGGTTTAGGGCGGTGGTCATCGTATATGCCAGGGTGTATGGCAGCCCGATCTTTACCATGCCCAGGGCGAAGTTTTGCACCGGGGTGGTGAAGCTGATAAGCGGCAGCATGATGATCATTGCCATCAACCTGAGCGCCAGTAATACTGAAAAAAGGATTCCCTCAAGAGTTACCTGGCCAATCCCCTTTCCAATGGGAATCAGGGGCTTGATCAATGGCGTTTCACCGGGGTAGAAAATTGCCTGGATGACAAATAGAAAGGCAGCGATGGGCAGCAGCACTTTCATAAAACTCCATAACAGTTTCACCGGGAGCCTTGCAGAGAACCAAAGCGCTACAACCACCGCGAAAAACACAGCCGCAATGCCAATATCATTTATCAGCAGCACGGCTGTACAGAACACCAGCATGAAAATAATCTTGACCCGCGGGTCAAGCCGGTGGAACATCGTATTACCCGGGTAGTAGGAAATTAATGAACTCAAGATTATCTCCTAACTTGAAACAGAGTTGAGAAAAACCTGACGTCCTGCCATATGCTCAACATCCAGGGCGGCTGCTTCCTGCAGGATGGCATTTTCATCCACTTTGGTGATCCGGCGGTCTTTCATCACCAGTTCTCCATTGATGATGGTATGCCGGATATCGCTTGATTTCGTGCAAAAGACCAGCATATTAAAAATATCCTGGTCATGGAATGGCTGCAGATGGGGGGCATGGATATCGATCACGGCGATATCAGCCAGTTTTCCAGGCTGGATTTGGCCGGCATCCAGGTGCGCAGCCCTGGCTGCCTGGACGGTTGCCATGTCAAAGGCATCTCTTGGTAAAAGAGCAGCAGCGTTGTTATTTGCAACCCGGGCAAGCAGGACGGCAGCCCGCATTTCTTCCCACATGTCCTGCAGGTCATTTGAAGCGCTGCCATCCGTGGCCAGGGCAACCGGGATGCCTTTCTCGCGGATTTCTACCAGGGGGGCTATGCCGTCTGCCAGTTTCATATTGCTCTTGGGGCAGTGAACCATCTGGGCTCCTGATGCAGCCAGCAGTTCAATATCATGCGGGGTCAGGTGGACGCAATGGACTGCGCTGAAACCATCGTACAGCATGCCCAGGTGATCCAGCTGTTCTACCGGCGTTCTGCCGGTTTCAGCAAGCATCTCCTTGACTTCGTCTGCAGTCTCTGCAATATGGGTCTGCATACCCAGGTTATTCTGCTTTGCAAGGCGTGACGCCCACTGCAGGAAATCATCGGTGCATAAGAAAAGTGTGGAAGGGGATGGAAAGACCGTGGTCAACCCTTCGGGGTGATGATAGCGGGCAATAAAATCGGTGATCTGCTGTTTCATGGCATCTTCACTCGCCCGCAACTCAGCCGGAACCCATTTGTTGGCCAGTGTGTAGGCCAGTACACCCCTAAACCCGATCTTCTCCCAGGCGTGGATGATCTCAGGGAAGATAGTATCCATGTTGATGCAGCTGGTAACACCGCCCCTGATCATTTCAATGGCAGATAAGGTTGTCCACAGGTGCGGCAACGCCCGTCCATTACGGCTGATTGATTTTCGCATCGAATCGATCGAGGGGAACAACACCTGGTTGCACCAGGGCACCAGTTCAATCCCTTCAGAGATGCCTTTCATCATGTTCTGGTAAAGATGCGTATGGGCATTGATCAGACCGGGAATGACAACATGGTCCCCGGCATCGATAATTTCACAATCCTGGGGGTGGGGCAGGTTCCTGCCAACCGAGGTGATCCGGCTACCTTCGATCAGGACATCAATATTGCGCTCGACTTGCGTTGGGCTTTGGACCAGATAGGAGCATTCTTTTAAGAGAATCGCCATCCAAGTCAACCTTTGAGAATATTCTCATAACATTTGCGCAGATACTATTATCATAGCCTTTTAGGAACCCATTTTCAACGACAAATATCACTATGCCATAGTGACGTTTGTCATAAATTGGATTCGGATGTCCGAATAATAAAAAGGGAAGTTCAATGCACAGATTGTTGCGGAACGAAAGGTCGGTGCAACTCTTTTCTTTATTTATCCGTACTATAATGATTGTGCTTTCCGTCACTTGTCATCTTCTTGGGGATATCCTAAACTCAAGGTGAATACTTAGAAACCACATTTTCAAGGAATTGCATGACGGTTGAAAGACTTATCCAAAGCAGCGATGAATTTTGGGCAGCCGGTTTTACTGGTAAACTCGAAGAACTGATCCCGCTCTTGCAGTATTACCAGGAAACGCATGGATATATATCCCCCGAGGGGGTTGAGGCTATTGCTGGATTCCTGGGAATATCTGAAGCCAGGGTTTATACTGTTGCTTCTTTCTATGCCCAGTTCAGATTTCAAAAACCCGGCAAAAACCATGTCTGTGTCTGCCTGGGTACCGCCTGCCATGTGCAGGGAGGGGTTGACCTGGCCAATGAGATCCATGAACATTTACATATCCGCAATGGCGAAACCACCCCTGACGGTCAGTTTGATTTCAAAGAAGTGGCCTGCCTGGGCTGCTGTGCGCAGGCAGCAGTTGTGGAAGTGAATGGAACGATCTATGCCAAGATGAACCGGGATAAACTGCGCAAAGTGCTAAAGGAGCATCAGCATGCTTGAACAGCTCCGGCTTGAAGCCAAGCAGCGCTGGCAGGAACGTACCACCCACAACCAGGCTGTCATCTACATAGGTACAGCCTCTTGCGGCCGGGCGGCTGGGGCACTGGAAACCCTGCAAGCAATCCGGGAAACGCTGCAAGACCTGGGCAAAGAAGCGTGCATCATTGAGGTTGGCTGTATTGGACCCTGCTACCTGGAACCGCTGATGGATATTGCCTTGCCGGGCATGCCGAGGGTAAGTTATGCAAATGTTACCCCGGCAATGGCACGCCAAATCCTCACAGCCTGCCTGACTACAGGCGATCTTTCACCTGGTAAAGCTGCCGGGCATTTTGGGGATGAAAGTTTCACGCAAACCAGCGGCATTCAACCGTTTTTTGACCTGCCGATGTTAAAACCGCAGCTGCGGATTATCCTGCAGAAATGCGGGATCATTGACCCTGAGGATTTTGACGCCGCCCTGGCAACCGGCGCCTACCAGGGGCTGGAACGCGCGTTTACGCTCGGTCCGGAGGGCATTATCCTTGAGATGCAGCAAGCCGGGCTGCGCGGCCGCGGCGGCGCCGGATTCCCCACATACCGTAAATGGCAGGCAGCCAGGGCAGCGGCTGGGAAGCCGAAATATGTGGTGTGCAACGCAGATGAAGGCGACCCAGGGGCATTCATGAACCGTGCCCTGCTTGAGGGCGACCCGCATGCTGTCGTGGAAGGGATGCTGATCGGCGGGTATGCTATCGGGGCGCGTGAAGGAATTGTGTACATGCGGGCAGAATACCCGCTGGCAGTCAAGCGCATGCGTAAGGCCATCGGGCAGACGTACGCTTCTGGATTACTGGGCAGCAATATCTGCAATTCAGGGTTTGATTTCGATATCCGCATCCAGGAAGGGGCAGGCGCGTTTGTATGCGGTGAAGAAACGGCTTTGATCGCTTCGCTGGAGGGACTGCGCGGCATGCCCAGGCCAAGACCTCCATACCCGACTGACCGCGGTTATAAAGGAAAACCAACCCTCATCAATAATACTGAATCATTTGGGACAGTGCCGGCAGTTTTGCGTGAGGGTGGAGAATGGTTTCGCCAGTTTGGAACTGCTTCCAACCCGGGCACCAAAACTTTCTCCCTGGTGGGAAAAACGCGCTATACCGGCCTGATCGAAATCCCGCTGGGGATGACCCTGCGCCAGGTGGTTGAAGAAATCGGAGGGGGTACCAGGCTGCCTTTCAAAGCGATCCAAACTGGCGGTCCGCTGGGAGGCTGCCTGCCTGCTGACAGGCTGGATACGCCCATCACTTACGAAACCATGCGCGAGTTGGGTTCGATCATGGGTTCGGGCGGATTGATTGTGATGGATGAAAGCACCTGTAATGTTGATATGGCCCGCTATTTTGTCGGGTTTGCCTGCTCTGAATCTTGCGGCAACTGCACCCCCTGCAGGGTGGGCACCCGCATCTTGAAGGACACACTGGAGAAGATTGTCAGCGGGGAGGGGGAGCCTGAAGACCTGGAGGTAATGCAGCGCGCTGCCGAAACCATGAACAATTCCTCCTTGTGCGGGTTGGGCCAGGCGGCTTCCAACCCGGTTATCAGTAGCTTAAAGTACTTCAGGCAGGAGTATGAAGAACACATCCACCAGAAGTTCTGCCGGTCAGCTGTATGCACGGAGTTATTTGAGTTCACTATTTTGCCCGAGCGCTGCACCGGTTGCGGAGCATGCGTTAAAGTATGCCCCGCAACAGCCATACACGGTGAACGCAAACAGGCGCATACCCTGGATACCACCCGCTGCGTCAAGTGCAATGCCTGTGTGCGGGTTTGTCCTGTGCATGCCATTGTGGGTGCGCCGGTTGGCACCCAGGCGGGAACAACCCGGCAGGATAAGGTGGTGATATGAGCATATCCCTCACCATCAACGGGCAGCAACTGGCTGCTGAAGCCGGGCAGACCGTTCTGCAGGCAGCACGCGCAAATGGTATCTATATTCCAACCCTGTGCGATTATCCCGGCCTGCCCCCGCATGGCAGCTGCCGGTTATGCATTGTCCAGGTGAAAGGGCGCAGCATTACCCCCACAGCCTGCACTACCCTGGTTGAAGAGGGGATGGTAGTCGAAACTGATACCCCGCTGGTAAAGGAATTGCGGGTCGAGGTTTTGCGCATGCTGCTGGCTGAGCATCCGGGCACCTGCCTGTTTTGCCCTGAGCATGATCATTGCCAGGAGTGTATGGTCACGCTGCGCAAGACCAGTGTCACCACTGGCTGCCGGACATGCCCGGCAGACATGCAATGCCAGCTGCAGGAGGTGGTCGATAGCATCGGGCTTGAATCAGTTGCCTACCCGGTACGCTACCGGGCATTACCGGTGGAGCGGGAGGATCCCTTCTTTGATCGGGATTACAACCTGTGCGTGCTGTGCAGCCGCTGCATCCGGGTGTGTGAATCACTGCATTTTAATAACATCCTGGCATATGTTAAACGCGGCAGTGAAACCCGGGTGGGTACCAGTTTTGGCAAGAGCCATATTGAGGTTGGCTGCAGTTTTTGCGGCGCATGCGTGGATGCCTGCCCGACCGGCGCTTTGTGGGATAAGACCAGCCGCTGGGATGGAAAACCGGATCTTGCGGTCAGTTCGACCTGCCCGTTCTGTTCCCTGGGTTGTGAAGTGAGCTTGCAGATTAAAACAAATGGTGTCGACAGGATCATCAGCTGCAATCCGGCGCAGGTTGAAAAACCGCTATGCGTGAAGGGCCGCTTTGGTGTGCCGGAATTGTTGGATCACCCGGGCAGGTTGAAGACTCCCATACGGATCAGCCAGGGAGAAGTAACACACTTGGGTTGGGAGGAAACCCTCCACCTGGCTTCTGAAAAGCTGGCTGCCTGTTGTCCAGGTGAAGCAGCCCTGGTTGTTTCGGCAAATTGCACCAATGAAGAACTATTCCTGGCGGATAAACTCTCTCACAGCCTGACTGGCGGGGGTACTATCCTGGATGCCACTGCGCGATATGGAGACGGGATTGAAGCAGTACAGCGCTTGCTGCAAACCTCCCAATCTCCCCATATTCTAGAGGATGCAGACTTGATCCTGTGCCTGGGGATGGACTTGCAGTATTACCAGGCTAATTTGGAAGTCTTCTTGAAACGGGCAATGGAACGCGGGGCAACCGTTATTACCCTGAATGAAAAAGAGCACGTGCCGGGCAGGTATGCCAGCCTGTGGCTGCAGCCTGGAAGCGGTAAGGTGGAAACCATGCTTGGCCGGCTGGCAGGTGGACTGGGTGAGGGAGATGTTGTAGATGCTGTTAAGGCATTAAGAACCTCCAAAAACCCTGCTGTCCTGGTCGGGGATGACTACCTGGTGCGGATGGCAGGTGCGGTAGAAAAACTGGTAACAACTTATCAGGCATCTGTGGTGGCAGTTCCGGCTGAAGGAAACCTGTACGGCGCTTTGAGGGTGGCAACTGGTTCAACACAGCCTGTAACAAATCCGAAAGTGCTTTACCTGCTGGGAACAGCTGTCCCCAAGGACATCTATCCTGGGACATTCATTATTTACCAGAATACCCACATGCCGGCAGTGCAGATCCAGAATGGGGTGCTGTTGCCGATGGCGGCATTCGGCGAGACTTGTGGCAGCGTGTTTGACCAGGCTGGGAAATTACGAAATTTGACAGCTGCAGTCCAGCCTTCCGGTGAAGGATTGCCGGGATGGGAAATCATCTGCCGATTAGCCGGGCTGCTGGCGATTAATGGCTTTGATTATGTCTCTGCAAATGAGGTAACCCGTGATCTGGTTTCTGCAGCGCCCAGCTGGCAAATGACAGGACGGGTTCCGGGATGGCTGGCAGCGCCAGGCGGGCATGATTATCTGGGCAAGCCGGTGTCAGATATGGTTGCCGGTTTGAAGCAATTAAACCTGCAGGTACAGGAGGGTATGTAGCATGTTCCGCCTGCTTGAGAATAAGATGCTGGTTCCCAATTTGTATCATGCCCTGATCTCCGCACCAGATGTGGCACGGGCTGCTCAGGCGGGTCAGTTTGTGATCATCCGTCCAACAGAAACCAGTGAGCGCATCCCGCTAACCATCTCCGATTGGGACGTGGCCCGGGGGACAGTCAGTGTGGTTTACATGAAAGTCGGGAAAACCACTGCAGAGTTTGCAGCCCTTACTGCCGGGCAGTACCTGGCAACCGTAGCCGGGCCGCTGGGCAACCCGATGGAAATGGGGTTGTTCGGGCATGTGGTATGTGTGGGCGGCTGCTACGGTATAGCCAGCATTTATCCCATGGCACGCGAGTTAAAACGGTTGGGCAACCGGGTAACTATCGTGATCGAAGGACGCAGCTCTTATCTGCTTTACTGGCAGCAGAAACTCCGCTCGGTCAGCGATGACCTGATTGTGATCACACGCGATGGGTCAAAAGGCCTGCCAGGGCACATAAACAACCTGACCGGGGTAATCTCCCGCCAAGCTGTGCCGGTGGACCGGGTCATCATCAATGGCTGCAATTACTTGATGATGCGTGGATCGCAGGAGACCCGGTCATTGGGGATCCGCACGATTGTCAGCCTGAACACCCTGATGATCGACGGCACCGGGATGTGCGGCGTCTGCCGCTGCACAGTGGCTGGTTCGACTAAATTTGCCTGTGTTGACGGTCCGCACTTTGACGGGCATGAAGTGGATTGGGATGAGTTGAATAAACGCAGGGGCGCATACCTGGTGGAAGAAACCCAGGTGCTGCGTTCAAGCAAGGGCGAGCAAGAAGAAACGCCACGAATCATGGATAATGTTCATGACTGAGCAGAATGAATCAGGAAACAAACGGGTAAAAAAGATGGACCTGAACCGCAGGGAAATGCCCAAGCAGCAGCCTGAAGTACGCATCACCAACTTCCAGGAAGTTGCCCTGGGGTATGCGCCTGAAACCGCCATCGAAGAAGCCATGCGCTGCCTGCAGTGCCGGAAACCCGGATGTGTGCCTAATTGCCCGGTGGGCATTGATATTCCCGGTTTTATTGCCGCAATTGCCCGGAGTGATTTTCAAACCGGTGTGAATATCCTCAAACAAGAGAATGCGCTGCCTTCAGTGTGCGGCAGGGTATGCCCGCAAGAGGAGCAATGCGAAAGTGGCTGCATCCTGACAAAGCGCAAATCCTCAGTGGCAATTGGGAGACTGGAGCGCTTCCTGGGGGATTGGGAAGCGATCCATGGAGACGACGCTCCGCCGGAAGTAGCTCCGGCAACAGGCAAGAAGGTTGCCATCATCGGCGGCGGACCTGCTGGTTTGACCGCCGCGGTTGACCTGGCGCGTTTCGGGCATTCGGTCATCATTTACGAAGCCCTGCACAAGATGGGCGGGGTGCTGTCGTATGGAATCCCTGAGTTCCGCCTGCCCAAAGCGATCGTTGACCGGGAGGTAAATTACCTGCGGCAGCTGGGTGTGCAAATGCGCACAGATTACATTATCGGTAAGACCCGCTCGATTGACAGCCTGCTGGAAGAGGTAGAAGCAGTATTCGTAGCTACCGGGGCAGGGCTGCCCTGGTTCATGGAGATGCCCGGCAACAACCTCAACGGGGTGTATTCCGCTAACGAATACCTGACCCGCATCAACCTGATGAAGGGATATGATTTTCCCAGTGCAGCCACACCGGTCAAGCAGCACCGCAAGGTAGCGGTTCTGGGAGGCGGTAATGTGGCCATGGACTGTGCCCGCACCGCATTGCGCCTGGGAGCTGAGGTCTCAATTCTCTACCGGCGTTCGCGTGAGGAGCTGCCTGCCAGGCTTGAGGAGGTTGAGAACGCAGAGGAGGAAGGCATCAACTTCCGCTACCTGACCCTGCCGGTGAGGGCTATCGGGGATGACCATTTCCAGGTTAAAGCGCTTGAATGTATCCGCATGGAACTGGGTGAACCGGATGAATCCGGAAGACGCAGCCCGGTCAGGGTGCCTGGATCGGAGTTCATCCTCGATTTTGATTGTGTCATTCATGCCATCGGTAACAGCCCCAATCCGCTCATCCCGGCTTCTACTCCGGGGTTGGAAATCAGCAAACGGGGGACGATCGTCACTGACCTGGAAACCGGCATGACCTCGAAAGAACGGGTCTGGTCAGGCGGCGATGTTGCCAGCGGGGCAGCCACGGTGATCAATGCCATGGGTGCTGGTCGCCGGGCAGCCACCTCGATTCATGCTTACCTGTGTGAGCAAGTGCCCTGGCCGAGGGGTGAAGGCGGATAAGCGCCATTGCCGCGATCAGGGAATGGAGACAGCCATGATCTATGTCATCACCGAAAAATGTATCGAATGCGGGTGCTGTGCGCTTTACTGCAAGCAGCATGGCATTTTCTATTTTGATGACCGGTACATCATCCAGAAAGAGTTTTGTGACGGATGCGGAACCTGCGTTGAATACTGCCCGATCGATGATGCCATTATTGCCGTCCATACACAAGATCCGCAGCCTTTGAAATGCTGATCGCGTTTTAATTCTGCCTGGCCCCTGGATTATTGCGAATTCAGGGGTTTTGTTTTTAATTTTTGGGCAGCACTCTATGATAAACTTGCCCTGTGTTTTGAAATTACCTTATTGTTCGAGAGGGATATTTATGTGCGGGATTTTTGGCATTGTGACTGCAAAAGAGCAAAACCTGGGACCGATCCTGGTGGATGCTGCCAGGCGTTTAACATACCGCGGGTACGACTCGGTAGGAGCAGCTACCATCAGCGGCGATAAGATTGACCTGCGCAAGGATGCCGGCCGGGTGGATGATGTGGCAGACAAGTACAACATGCAGGAGATGACCGGACAGCGCGGCATCACCCAGCTGCGCTGGGCAACCTTTGGCGAGCCGTCACAGGTCAACTCGCAGCCGCACCTTGATTCAGATGGGGATATGGTCGGCGCGCACAATGGCAATGTGGTCAATAATGTCGAGCTGCGCGAGCAGTTCATGGCAGAAGGCATGACGGTGCGCTCGCATAATGATGGTGAATCCTGCATTCATGCTGTCGAACGCTATATTGATAAAGGCTTTGGTTTTATCGATTCCATTCGCAAGGCGTACGACGACCTGCAGGGCGATTATGCTTTTGTGATCGGCCATATCAATGATGATAAGCTGTTTGCCATTAAGAAAGGCTCCGGGCTGGTGGTGGGCATCGGCGAGGGATTTACCTGCGTCTCCTCTGACCTGCCTTCCATTTTGCCGCTCACCCGCAAGATCATCCGCCTGGAAGATGGCGAGATCATCACGCTCTGGCACGACCGGGTTGAGCTGCATTCAGTCAAGGACGGCAGCCTGATTGAGCGCGAGGCTGAGACCATCACCGAAGAGATGGGTGCTGTGCAGAAGGGCGGGTTTGCCCATTTCATGCTCAAAGAGATCCATGAGCAGCCAAAAGTAGCTGCCGAGCTGCTGCACTTCCTGGGGAACTCTGCCTCTGTCCAGGTCATCCTGGATAAGATCAAGAAAGCCCGGCATGTCTATTTCATTGGCTGCGGCACGAGCTACCATGCCTGCATGGCAGGCTCAGTGTATTTCGGAAAGTATGCAAACACCGCGGTCATTCCGGTGCTGGCACCACAATTTACCGCCCAGTACTTGCCGGCGGTGACGCCGGATGATGTGGGCATATTTGTCAGCCAGTCAGGTGAAACCAAAGATGTGCTCAATGCTCTGCAGTCTGCCCAGGCTGCAGGGATGACCTGTTTTGGAATGGCGAATGTAATTGGCTCAACCCTATCGCGTGTGACCGAAGCCTGGCTGCCGCTCTGCTGCGGGTATGAGATCAGTGTACCGGCGACAAAAACCCTCACCAACCAGGTGATCACATTCCTTTACCTGGCGTCCCGGCTGGGCGGAGGAGATGTTAAAGCGCTGGACCAGCTGCCAGCCCTGATGGAAGAGACGATTGCCCATACAGACCCGCAGGTGCAGGTGCTGGTTGAAGATATCAACCAGTGGAATGATCTGTACAGCCTGGGATATGGCATTACTTATCCAACTGCGCTGGAAGGTGCATTGAAGTTTAAAGAGGTGACCTATGCCCACTGCGAGGGTATGCTTTCGACTGAGTTCAAGCATGGACCCCTGTCTGCAGTCTCCAAAGGGTTCCCGGTCTTCTTTATTGCTGGGCCGGAGGATGTACCCCTGATCGTCAGTGGGATTAACGAGGTCACTTGCCGCGGCGGGCGGGCGATCGTGTTCAGCCAGTTCGATGAACGCCTGAAAGCAAATGCTTCTGATCTGGTAACTTTCCCGGCTTCAAATGCTGCTTTTGCTTCATTGCTGGCGGTGCTGCCTTTACAGCTGCTTTCTTATCATGTTGCAGTTGCCAGGGGGTTTGACCCGGACTTCCCCCGTAACCTGAGTAAGACGCTCACGGTGGATTAAACGCGACAGGCTGTCCAATTCGGACAGCCTGCTTCCTAAGTTGATCTATGAAGTTACCTGGCTGAAGTTCTTTTTAAATGAATGGCGCGTGTTAGTTCGCAGATCCGGTCAAAACCTTTTTCGATCAAGCGGCAGATCTCCACTCCCAGCTCCTCGGGTGTCTGGTCTATCACATCCTCAACCGGATCGGGAATGGAATAAGCCAGGCTTTCACATACCTCTGAACACAGGAATATGCGCTCTTTTTCATGGGGAAATTCAAGGGTGAGGGCTTCTTTCTGCCCGTTTGACATAACCAGCACCAGATCTGCCTCTTGAAGCAGGTTTGCATCCACTTCGCGCGAGCGAACCCGGTCGATATTCAAACCCATTTTGGCGGCGGTGCTGACGGCCTGTGATAATGGCGGCAACCCTTCCATTGCCCAGGTTCCGGCGCTGCTCACTTCCCATTCCCCAACAGGCTTTTTCTTCTCAAGCAGGTTCTTGAAACAGGCTGAGGCAATCACAGACCTGAACCGGTTTGCACTGCAAACAAAAAGCACATTCACAGGGAATTCCTTTCTTCCAGAAACCATCCCCAAAACGGATTACTTGTTTGGGATGAGAAGCCATTCGCCAGCGGTAAGAAAGTAACCGTCTGGCAGAGCATTGAATTGCTTGATCGAGCGTGAATCTACCTGTAAAAGCTGTGCCTGTTCTTCGACTGAAATACTGTCAACGACTACTTCGAAGGTGGAAAACTTTGGCAGCCCAGAAACCTGGGTGGTATTTAAGGGGATAACGAGGACGTATTCCTCCCACAACCGGGCGGGCAGGTTGAAATTAATTGCCTTGATGGCTGCGATGGATGTGTTGTACTCGGCAGCCAGCTGCTCAAACGATTCACCCGGCAGGGCACGGTGGATGATCACCTGAGGAAAATCGCCAATAGGAGTATCCAGGAACCGGGGGGCTATCTCTGTGGGGGTGTACACCATCCTGGTACGGGTCGGGATCACCCGGGTTGGTGTGCGCGTAGCTGTTGGCGGCAGGGGTGTCCGGGTGGGGTAAAAAATTGTGGGGATGGGTGTGCTGGTGGGGAAGAATGCCAGGTGTTCCAGGCCGGGGAGCCTGATCAACCCGAGCAAGATGCTGGCGACAAGTCCAGCAGCCATCACGATGGTAAAGGCGAGCAGGGGCAGCCCAACGCTCAGCTTGGGTGTCTCCGGTCCGATGCCGCGGTATTTCCTGGGAAGCGGCGCCGGGTTCTTCTGGTTGTATACCGAGCACAGGGTATAGTTATCTGAAAGGCAGTACCTGCGCTGGTGGTCAAAACTGACATAAGAGACAGGCCTGGAATGGTAGCAGCAGTTTAGTTCTGCCGGGTAAGAAATGGCCGTTTCCTTATCTTCCCGTACTCCCAGGTACGGGCACATGCTGCAATCTGGCTGGTTTGGTGTTGGTTCATTCACTGGCATAGGGTTGCTTTCAGATTGAGGATGTTCGCCTTATTCTGTACTTTCTGAATGCAGGGTTTCAGTGCCGTTATCAACATCTACCTCAGATGATGCAGGCTCAACCAAAACAGGCTGTTCGCGGTCAATTCTTTCTTTAGGCTTTGTGTAGTAATTGCGGCTGTGGTAGTACTGGCTGCGTTTGGTTTTTGCATTATTCACTACCACACCTACGATATGCGCATTAACCTGGTGCAATTGCTCGACAGCATGTTTTACTGCACTGCGTTTGGTCTTCTTGGTATCGACCACCAGGATAACGCCATCCATGCGGGGCGCAAGTACGGTTGCATCGGTAACCACCAGTACCGGCGGGCTGTCAATGATCATCATGTCAACCCTTTTCTCCAGCAGGTTGAGCATTTCGATCATTTTCTTAGATCCCAGCAGTTCCGAGGGATTGGGAGGCAGATTCCCCGATGTGATCAGGTGCAGCCGGTCAGTATTGGCCTTTTTTACCAGGCCGCTCAGTTTTTCTGTGGAACGGATAAAGTAATCGGATAACCCAAGCCGGTTGGAAACCTTGAAAATTTTATGGAGGGATGGCCGGCGCAAGTCGGCGTCGATCAAAATGACATCCTGTTCGTTTTGGGCAATTACCGTGGCCAGGTTGGCTGCGATGGTTGATTTCCCGTCTTTAGGGGAGGGGCTTGTGATCAGGACGGTCTTGATTGGTGTGTCGATCTTGCTAAACTTCAGGTTGGTACGCAGCGCCCTGAAGGCTTCTGCATCCGGGGAGCGCGGCTGGATTTGAGTAATAATGGCAGAGCTGTTTGAATTGAACTTGGAGATCTGGCCCAGAACCGGGATACCCCACCTGGAAGGAAATTCGTCAGGGTCACGGATCTGGTCTTGCAGGAGGGTCACCAGGAAGATCAGCCCGCCCACCAGCATCGCCCCAACGACAGCCGAAAGCATTGCGCTGCGCATGGGCTGCGGCTGGATGGGCGACAGGATGGGTACCGCCGGGTCTTTCTGGATGATGGTCGATGTGGATTGGGCTTCAGCCAGTTTGATCGATTGGTAGCTGGAATACAGGTAAGAACGGGATGATCTCAACTGTGAAAGGTTAGCCTCAAGCTGCGATTGGTTAGCCAGGTCCTGGGGGTCAGGTTCGACAAATTCATTGCTGAGGGCAACCTCCAGGTCAGCGAGCTTGAGCGTGATCTCCTGGATCTGGACATCTGTGGCCGCTAGTTCTTTCTCCAGGCCCTGCAGCAGCTCTGTGTAGCGGGAGGTCTGTTCCTTCTGGATCTGGTCAGCAAAAACGGTCACCAGGGTGTTAGCGATCAATGCTGCCCGGTTGGGGTCGAGGTCGGTAACCGTGATATTGATCAGCTGCGAGTTTTCAATCTGGGTGACAGTGATCTGCCCGGAATTCACCCTAAAGCCCAATTCGCTCGAAACTGCATCAATAACAGGCTGCGTGAGCATGGTACGGGTGTACGTAGATGCCAGCTGAATTCCCAAATAGGAGGAAGTGTAGCTGTCCACTGCCGAGCTGGAGCCGCCGCTCACCATTACCAGGGTTTCTGCCTGGAATACACGCGGCTGCTGGTTGGCCAGAAAGTAAGAGATGAAACCGGCTACCAGGGCTACCAGTAAAATCAACCATGCCCAGCGCAGGATGATGCGGGCATATTCGAGGATGCTTTCGAGGCTGCTGCGTTCTTCTAACTCATTTTCCATGCAGTTATGTGACCTTTCTGTGGACAGTACCCCAAGTATATTACAAAAGTACCGTTAACCAGGGACTAAGATTCCCCCACCAGGCTGCGGTAGTATGGATCGGCCTGACTGAGCTCGGCATGGGTGCCACCAGCAGCCAGGTGCTTGTCTTTTAATAATAGGATGCGGTCAGCGCGTTGGATGGTCGAAAGGCGGTGGGCGGCGATAAAGAGGGTTTTGCCTTCGATCTCAGCAGGCAGTGCATCAAAAATCGACTTCTCAACCACAGTGTCCAGGGATGCGGTGGGCTCATCCATGATCAGTATGTCGGGTTCCTTCAACAGGGCACGCGCGATAGCGATGCGCTGTTTCTGCCCTTCAGACAGGTTGACCCCCTTCTCCCCGACATGGGAGCCGAACTTATCGGGCAGGCTGTTGATGAAATCATAGATGCCGGCTACCCTGGCAGCCCGTTCGATCTCTGCTTCCGATGCACCCGGGTTGCCGTAGCAGATATTCTCCCGGATCGTGCTTGCTATCAGCAATGTGGATTGGGATATGTAGCCGATGCGCTGGCGCAGGGAATCCAGCGCAAAATCTTCCGCCGGGATGCCGTCGTACAGGACCTGCCCGCTGAGCGGTTTGTAAAAGCGCAACAGCAGGCTGATGAGAGTGGTCTTTCCCACCCCGCTGGAGCCGACGATTGCGACCTTTTCACCCGGCTGGATGGTAAAGGTGATGTCTTCCAGCACATTCTCGTTTTGGCCATAGTTGAAGGTAACATGCTCAAAAGCTACCCGGCCTTGCAGATGGTCGACCTGCCTGCCGGAACCGGATACCTCTTCGGGTACGACTTCCATGAGGGCAGAAACCCGCTCTAGCGAAGCCAGGGCATTTTGCAGCTGCAGGTTGGTGCTTGCCAGGGCAAGGGCAGGGCCAAACACATACCCGATATAGGATTGGAATGCCAGCAGGGAGCCCAGGGTCCAGTCATTTTGGATGATCAGGTAAGCGCCTGCCACCAGGATGACCGCTTTGGAAATGTCGGGCATCAGGTTAATGAGCGAACCAGCCACCGAACCCAATACCGTCTGCTCCAGGGTGATCTGCTGCGCGGAGCGGATTTCGTTGATGACCCGCTGTGATTCTTTTTCTTCAGAGACAAACGCCTTGATCAGGGGGATAGAAGAGAGGGTTTCCTGGAACCGGCTGGAAACCCGGGCATGCTGTTCCATGCTGTAATGGCTCAGTGTATGGATCTTCTTTGAGAACGCGTTTACGATAATGACAAGGAAGGGGATGGCAAAAAGGGTGACCAGCGCCAGGCGCCATTCAAGGATGAAGAGGAAGACCACACCCCCGATGAAGCGCAGAATGTTGGTGAAGATGTACACCATGTTCTGGGAAAAGAACCAGTTCAAGCCGTTTACATCCGATACGATACGTGACATCAGGTACCCGACTTCTTTGTCATCAAAGAAGCTCTTGGGCAGCTGCAGGGTGTGGCTGAGCAGGCTGTCCTGCATGTCAAGGGATACATCCATTTGCAGCCTGGTAAACAAGAACTGCTCCGCCATGCCTGCCAGCACACTCAGGCCTTTGGCTGCAGCCAGCGCCAGCACCGTCCATAAGAGCATGTCAAGGCGTTTGCCCAGGATGACCTCATCCACCAGGTAGCGGTTGATCATCGGGATGGGAAAGGCCAGCAGGGTGGTGAGGATGATCGCCGCCACCCCGATGGATGCCTTTTTCCAGTGGCGCTTCAGGTATGGTTTCAGGAGGGTCAGGTTGACCTTTTTAGTACCTGCCAGTTTGCCGGAAACAGGATCTTCAGGAAGCCTGCGGGAGAAACCTGATTTGAGGAGATCGAACCAGAACTGCAATGGAACCTTCTTGTTCTTTATTTAGTTGGTGGAGTAATAACCAGGTCGTATGGCCGGCGGCAAAGAAACCGCTGTTGGCGGGGATACCAGTTTGCTACCGTTTTCCCCCGCACCACGTATTTTATCATGGTACCTTCATTTGTCTGCAGCTGGACCTGGGTGACTGGCGGGTGCCAGATCTTTTTCACCCACCCCTTTGCTTTCAGCCAGCGGTAGGGGGCGCCCAGCCAGGGCAGCGACCTGGTACATACCGTTTTCAGTGTCCAGCGGGCTTTTGCCTGCAGCAGGGCAGTTTTGCCCCCCCTGACGGCATGGGCTTTATCCCAATCTTCCGCTTTCTCCACCACCCCCAGCACCTGGTCAGGGGTCAAAAGCCATGGGTCGCCATGCGGATTGTTATCGCCGCGGGTGGAGATGCCTTCCGGCGTGACAGATACAACACGGTGGACGATGTATTCATTTTCCTTTTGGAATACCACCACGTCCCCAGGCTTGATCGCTCGCTGCTCCGGTCGTATGTAGAGCATCTGCCCGGGCTTAAAAGTGGGCAGCATGCTGGGACCTTTATAGCGGAATTTCTGGATTTTCCCTGGGGAAGAGGGGTCAGTCACAGGGGATCTCCGCATCGATCAATTTCCAGAAATCCGGAGATTTACGGAAGTGCAGTTCGTAGCCGGGAATGTTTCGGGCAAATTCAGATGACCGGGCGAAAAGCTTTCGTTTCATTTCTCCTGGCAGGGCAGGGCCTGGAATGTGAAAGGATTGTTCCCAGACCTTCCTGGAGGCGTGATGCTTGGGGAGCGGTTTCATACTATTTATGTGATCCTTAACCAGATAAAAGAACCCTCTTATCGGCAGACAGCTCGGCATGGTGCTGTAACCCCATGCATTTGCTGAGAACCGACCATTATCACTGTTATAAACTACCACCATATCCTCGTCAAGGACAGTATTCCCGCAGTTCTCGCTGATTGTTGCGACAGTGCTTTTACCAGTGCCGGACGGGCCGCTGAAGAGGTAAATTCCTTCATGATGGATGACAGCGCTGGCATGCAGGGGAAAACCGACTGATTCCAGCTGCCAGAAATGGGAGAGGTATATAAGTTCAAAAATGGGCATCTTGAATTGCTTATCCCCGCTCAGAAGGATAAAAAAGCCCTGTTCTTCCTGGGGCTTATCAAACTTGTATACCAGGTTGTTGTAATCTGCACCATTTGTTGTTGCCCGTTTGCCATACCGGAGCAGGTTTTCTTCTGCTGGCGGAGGGAGGGTTTTTCGGCGAGGGGCACCTCTTAAATATTTCGACCAGGTTTCATGTAATTCCAGGATGCTGCTCGACATTGGAGCTTCCATCCCAGCATCCCTGTTAATCAAGGTATTGCCGCCGATGAGATGCACTTGCTCAGGGCAGTGGTTGATCTTCAGTTGAGATTGCTGCAGCAGGGTGTCCGGTTTGGAAAGGTACTTCAGCAATTGGTCAATTATCTGGCAGGATTCTTGGCTATAGCATTTAAATTCCATAAAAATCAGCCAGGAAAAAATTTCTTATTCGAAAAATCTGCATCTTCGATGAACTGGAATACTTTACCCGTCATGCCTCAAAACGGGATATGGCTAAGGTTAAAATTGAGCATTACTTATTGAAAAGTAAATCATTACCGCGCATCTTCTTGCACGATCCTGAAAGAACTATTAAGTTGTTACCCTTTTGTTTAACCTAAATTAGCGGACGAGCCACCTGAGCAACTGCCTGATGCCGAACCACCTGTACTGCAAGGGGCGCTTCCCTGACTGGCTCTCGCGGTATTACCGTTTCGGCAATATCCACCGGATGCCGTGCCTCCCGAAGTACACGGTTGTGCACCTGAGAGTTCGGTTGCAATTGATCCTGATTCACAATATCCATGAGCATTAAGTGAAACTTCTCCCAGGTTGCGGGCGATCGGTTTTTGATATGTGCTCATAAAATCCCCTTTCTTCATCAATGGCTTGAAAATCCCACCTTACAATCTTGTTAAGTATACCAAGTTTTCCAGAATTAAGAACGCAATTAATACAAGAATCTAATGGTCTTAGCCCTTTGTTACATGAACCAAACTATTTAGTTATTCTTGAGGAGTGATGGGAGGCAATTCTGCATCGATCAACTTCCAGAAATCCGGAGATTTACGGAAGTGAAGTTCATAACCGGGTATGGATCTTGCGAATTCAGTAACTCTTGAAAATAATGCTTGCCGATCTTTCCTGGGTACAACTCCTCCTATCGTCAGAAGGGATTGTTCCCAGATTCGTTTGCTGACCTGTTTTGGAGCTAAAGGAAGCAATTGGTTCTCATTTGATTTAATGATCCAAAAGTAGGCACGTACGGGCGCATCACTTTTCAAAAAACCTTTGCCCCAGGCGATTGCTGAATAGTTGCCGTCAGGTGTGAGTTTGGAGATGATCAGCTGGTCTTCATCCAATATTTTGTCGCCAATATTCATACTGTAAATGCTTATAGTACTCTTTCCCGCTCCTGAGGGTCCACTAAATAGATAAAGACCGCCCTTGTGAAGTACACCTGCAGTGTGTAATGGGATTCCTCCCTGGTCCAGTTGCCAGATATTGCTGATGATTTGCAATACGATAAATGGTATACCTGTTTTTTCATTATCAGAAAAAAACACAAGAAAACCCGTTTTTGAGACACGAATGATTTCAGGTTTTCGGCTTTTCAGCGGGTAATCTATCTTTTCTGTAAATCCTCGATCGTGATAACTATCTAGAAATTCGAACGGAACAGCATTAGAAGCAACATTCCGTGATTGAAATAAAAATTCCTTTAGGTAACTTAGAATCTGGTTTGAATCCTTTCCCCGCATCCTCCTGATAAATTGGTTATTACCAGCAAATAGGAAAATCTCATAAGGACATTGATCGAATTTCGAAAATGTTCCATCAGGCGGGATGGGTAGTTGTTGAAGGTGATCCTGGAATCGTGTAAATCCCGCCTGAGCAGCTTGATTTAGGAAGGTAAATTTCATCAAATGTTTTGCAATTTATCTAACACTATAAATGGCTGAATTCAAACAGTTTTACCATTTTGTGGCAATGTAAAAAATCAGAGCAGAAAATTCCAGGAAGGAATCATCTGCCCTGAATTTGATGCATTCATTAATCAGTCATCGATTAGTACAAACAGAATTAAGTCGGGGTTTGGCCACCACCGCAACCACCGGTATACAGCGGTGTGGAGCCAAGCCCACAATTACCGCTGGCTGTTCCCCCGGCGTTGCACGCACCCGCAGAGTGAGCAACACCACCGGAATTACAGTTGACATTTTGTCCTTCTAATGGATACGCAATGCCTCCTGATTTGCAAACACCTTTTACTTCCGGGATGCCATCACCTAGGTTCCTTATTATTGGCTTTTGATACCTTGCTTTCATGCAGCCTCCAAAAATTTGCGCCCTCCCCATTAGAGCTTGATATGATGATAAATAATAGTTGATATTATAGCATTAACTAAATCTTAGAATATTATCAATGAATGCTTAATTGCTGCGGGTGCGCTGTTCGGGCAGCAATCCGGCATCTTCTGCCTGCCGACAGAACCAAAAGGGGGCTGTCAACCTGCGCGCCTGGTGGTAGTTCTCCGCCACACATGACCCCAGGCACTGGAACTTAAAGATGCATTTACCGCACGGGTCTTCCAGTTTACCCGGCAGGTCGCGCCGGATATCTTGCAGCACCGGGTTATTTGCCCAAACATCTGCCACCCGGTCCACCCCTAATTTCCCGTAGGTAAGTTCCGGGATTTCCATGCCGATACCGCACATGGCCATCGAGCCGTTTGCCAGGATTCCCATGATGTGGAAAATCCCGCATGAGTCGCTGCCATGCTTCAACAGGCGGTCGAGGCTGTGGAAGATCATCGGCCAGCTGTAGAACAAGCGGATGCCCGTCCGCTTTTGCAGGTCATGCTCGACCCAATTACCGATTTCCACCAGGCGGTTGATATCCAGCACCCTGCCGTGTTCTGTCATGGTTTCACCGCGCCCGCTGGGCTGGATCAGGTTGAATTTGACCGAACCTGCACCCCATTCTTCAGCCAGGTGCACCAGGTCTTCGATCTCATCCACATTTTTGGAATGCAGGCTCATGATCACCTGGGGCCTGAAACCCCTTTCTGCTAACAACTTAACTGCATTAACCGCTTTATCAAAACTGCCCTTCACACCCCGAAATGGGTCGTGGGTTTCTTTTGTGGCTCCGTCTATGCTGACAGAGATATGATGCAAGGTGCTGTTTGTTTTCAGGTGGTCGGCAATCTCAGGCGTCAGGAGGGTGCCGTTGGTCTCTATGGTCATCGCCAGGTTCTTCTCTTTGACCAGGTCAACCATGCGCAGGAAATCGGGGTGTAACAATGGCTCGCCACCGGTCAGCTTGACACTCTGCAGTCCAAGCGGGATGCCTTCTTCCAGGGAAAGCTTGAAAAGCTCAAAATCGAGATGCCCGCCGGTGGTGCCGTTGGGTTGGTAAGCCGGTGCAAGCCAGCAGTGCTGGCATGCCAGGTTGCAGCCGGCGGTGAGGTAGTAGTAATACTGGGTCAGGGGCGGTACCCCTTCGGGCAGGTTCAGCGGTTGGTCTGTCATGATAGCTGCCTTTCCTGGTTGGGGGAAAATGGCTCTTCGCCGATCAAAATTCGGTAGCAATCCATTGGGTTGCGGGTGTTGAAATAACCATTGAGGAACAATGCACCGCCGGGGCAGCCCCCGGTACAGTAGCCCTTGTAATCACAATCGTTGCAGGGCTCTATGGTGTCAAGAGATATGCTGCGCCGTTCGCGCATGGCCAGCATAAGGGGATGCGAGCGCCAGACATCCAGGAAATTATCGGTCAGGATATTCCCCAGGTGCAGGTCGCTGATGACGTGGCAGGGAACGGTGGTGCCATCATGCAGGACTGCGATCTTGGAAAAAACACCTCCGCAAGCGGTAAGATATCCCCGCCCTGGCAGTTGTGTAATTCCTTTGGATTTTGCTTCCTGGTAGGCACATTCTTGGACAGCCAGTGCAAGCGGACCTGCCGTTGCTCTGATGCGGTCGTGGTATTTCTCATTCAGGCGGGTGAGGGTATTCATTACTTCACGCCGCTAAGCCACACTCAACATAATGCCATCTTCAAAGCGGTTGGTTGCACCGCAGGGATAGGCTTCGTTGGTGGAAAAACTTGATAAACCCACTTCCTCGAACAGCAGGTGGGCAGTGTTCTCGAGGTCATTGTAGTTGAAGCGGTTGATCGTGACCCGCACCGTCATAGGAAAGCCAGCTCCTTTAAGCAGCTTCAGCCCCCGGATCGCCCTGCTAAAACTGTTAGGGCGGCTGTGGTCATGGACCTCTTGCGAGGACCCATCGATCGAGATCTGGATAGAATTCAGGCGCAGGCGGCGTTTGCCGACCTGGAACTGTTCCAGCGTCTTTTCGGTGATGAGGGTGCCGTTGGACAGGATATTGTAGCGCATGCGGTTGGCGATCACACCGTCTACCAGCTCAAAAAAATCAGGCCGGGTAAAGGCCTCACCGCCTGTCAGACAGACGGTCATCACCCCTGCCTCTCCCAGAGTATCGAAAAACTTGAGCCACTGGTCGGTGCTCAGGTCACAGCGGGAGGTCATTTCATCCGCATAAAAGCAGTATGCACAATTGAGGTTGCACCTGCCGGTAAGTGCAATGTCAACGTGCTTAGGAGTAGCCATCACTCCGCTGTTCGATGTTTGATTACTCATATGTTTTTACCTGTAAAGTCAGTCTAATCCTTTTAAGAAAGTTCCTCGCCGATAAAACCATTTTGAACCATACCAGCCAGGAATTCTTCAGTGTCCTTGCGTACCGCATCAACGGGCACATCCTCAAAGCTGTTACTGATCGCCTGGATCACGGTCTCAAGATCATTTGAGGTGGAAAACTGCTTCCAGATGAACAATCCGGTAGTGTTGACTATCTTAACCTGGTTGGTATCCGGGTTGAAAAGCAGACCACCATCTTCATCTTCTTCCCTCAGGACCACATCCGGGTTACACAAAAAGCGGGCATTTAAGTTCAGGGCTTCTGTCATGGCATTCTTCCTTCTATTCAGATTGAATTACTTCCAGTAATCCCTGATTTAGCAGGGATTGGTACAGCTCATTTACATCTTCTTTCGCTTGTTCTAAACTAATCTCATAATCGGCAGCCAGCTGTCTGGCAACTTGTTCCACATCAATTTTCCCGTCAGTATGTGTCAGGATTTCACAAGCTGTGATATTGAGCTCGGTCAGTGTCAGGTCGTGCAGGTTGAGGATCAGTGCGCCATCTTCAAATGCTTCGAATGCAGCATTTGAAGCAAGTTTATAAACGGGATATTTCAAAAGGATAATTCCTCAATGGCGATAAAGAATTTTGTTACTTCGCATTTAATTATAGTACAGTTCCAATTAAACCTTTGGGCTAATCCTGCTTGGAATCTGTAGAATCTACCAGGTATGTTGTATGACCTACCCTCATATCCCCGGACCAGCACTGGATTAATTCTGTTTTCCTGCCATCCACTTCTTCAACCTCTGGCCTTCCAGTTCCAGGTTTGCCCCTGCCAGGGCACCTTGATCGCGGCGCATCAGGCGCAAGGCAGAACCGGAATATGCCTTAAAGAGCCCGACAAACCGGCGGGCGTAGCATCCGCAGATGCGGGGCGAAGCCGGGTCGACATTATAGACGCGTGCCAGGATGCGCCTGGGGATGAATATCCTGCTCCAGACCAACTTAAGTTTGGAAAACATGCCCGCAGTTTGCGACAGGGCTGCCAGGTCAGGCGTGATGGGAGTTTCTGCTTCCAGCAGCGCCATCTGACGCTTTGCTTTTTCCAGCACTCCCTGTTCAGGTGGCTGCGGTTCCAGCTGCTGCAATACGGCTTCGGGAACAGTTGCCCCCAGCAGGTCCCTGACTAGCCGCAGGGTCAGCCAGAGCACCCGCTCCATATTCCATTTCGCAGCCCGTGCAGTCAGGTTCAGCCAGTCGATCTGGTCCGACTGCTGGTGAAGAATGAGGGCGATATCGTACAGGGAGCGCAGCCCAGCCCTGAGCTTGTGCTGGTAGGTATTATGGATGGCGAGGTGGAGGGTAAGGTCGTGCATGTACATCGCCAGAACATCCACCCCGGCAATGCGGGCGGGAACGGCCCGCTGCCAGATTCCTTCAATATCTACGGGAAATGGCGCTTCCTCTTCCAGGATCGACCAGTGCAGCTCTATTACCGGCCAGCCTTTTTTTTCCAGGGGCGGCAGGTGCTTGATGTCCTGATTTGGGTCTGCCGGGTCGAACCAGGTGGTCAGGCGGTAACCGGTCTCCAGCAAGGTATGCAAGGCGGCAGCCAGGTCACTGCGGTGCACGAGCAGGTCGAGGTCGCTGAAGGTGCGCAATCCAATGGCCGGGTACACCGCTTCTGCCAGGTAAAGCCCTTTGAGCGGGATGACGTCCAGGTGCTGCTGTTTGAGCGCCTGCAGGATGCTGCCGGCGTGGTGCAGCATGACCATGTTGCGGGCGGTGGCGTTCAGGTAAGCGTTGTGCAGGCTTTCCCTGACGGGTTCAGGCAGGAAAAGCTCCTTCCCTGTATCCCGCAGGCGGTAGTGCAGGAGAGGGACGGCGCCGTTCTGGCTTCCAACCTTGAGCAGCGCCTGCCAGTCCTGCGGGGTGAGGTTTCCGGCCAGGCGGATCAGGTCATCCCTGCCGGTCCCCACGTTCAGCAGCTGGCAGAGCAGGTCAAAGGCTTGCCGGGTATCCAAATTCATGATGCTTGGGTGATCATTTCCGCAATGGGCAAAGGTTCGTTTATGTAGCTTTCGCTAGCGCATCAGCAGCAGCTTCCACCACCAGTTCCACCTGCGCATCTGTCATGAGCGGGTAGAGGGGCAGGGTGACCTCGCGTTTTGCGATAGCTTCGGTCACTACCAGGGGCGCAGGTCCGGGCGGCTGGCTGCGGAAATCGGTAAAGGTATGGGTGGGCGGGTAATGGATGCTGGTCTGGATGCCATGAGCCTTCATCGTCTCCATGAACTGGAGCCGGCTGGCGCCTTCGGGCAGGATGACCGGCATGATGTGGTGGGCGGAAACACCTGGGTGATACGCAAAGGGGATACCCAGCGTTGGGCAACGCATTGCAAGCTGCTTACGGTACATGTGTGTGATCTCGCGCCGGCGGGCGTTGTTGGCATCCAGCTTGCGCAGCTGCTCGCGCCCGATGGCGGAGTGGATCTCGTCGATGCGGTAGTTGTAGCCGAGCGCCACAACATCGTAACTCCAGGCATGCCCTTCATGCCTGTCCCAGGTGAGCGAAGTCATGCCGTGCGAGCGCAGCAGGCTGAACTTCTCCGCCAGGGCGTCATCTTCAGTCACGATCATGCCGCCTTCGCCGGTCGAGAGGTTCTTGTTGGAAAAGAAGCTGAAACAGCCGGCTATGCCCCAGGTGCCGAGGTGGCGGTTATCCAGGTATGATCCAACCGCGTGGGCAGCATCTTCGATCACCGGCAGGTTGTTCTCTTTCGCCCAGGCTAGGATGTTGGGCATGTCGCAGGCATAACCGGCGTAGTGCATCACGATGACGGCCCTGGTGCGGGGGGTAAAGGCTTTTTTGATGGATTCCAGCGAGATGGTCAGGTCATCCTCACTGGTGATGTCGGCGAAAACGGGTGTTGCACCGGTGTAGCGTACTGCGTTAGCGGTGGCGACAAAGGTGAGGGAGGGGACGATAACCTCATCGCCGGGCTTGAGGTCGAGGGCAGCGCATGCCATGTGCAGAGCCACGGTCGCATTGGAGACTGCAAAGGCATGTTTGGCACCGGTGTATGCTTTAAATTCATCCTCAAATTGCCGGGTGATCTCACCCATCGTCAGCCAGCCGCTCTCTAAAACTGCCTGTACAGCGCCTTTTTCTTCCGGACCAAACTGGATATCAGACAGGGGTACAAGCCAGTTCAAGATGCATCCTCCGGCAGAAACTGGCTGCGCATATTTTCGAAGTCCTCTGTCGCCCGCTGGTAATCGTCAGGCCGGCCTAGGTCTTCCCAGTAGCCCTTGAATACATACCCGGATACCTTCTCGCCTGCATTGAGCAGCTTTAAGACAAGGTCGGGAAAATCGAGATATTCATCTTTTTCAATATACTGCAGCACCTTGGGCTCAAACACATACACACCCATGCTCACCAGGTAGTTGATGCTCGGTTTTTCCAGGTAGCCGGTGATCTGATTGTCTTTATCCAGCTCCACCACCCCCAGGTTGATGTCGACCTTGCGCTTATGGGTGGCAATGGTGGCAACTGCACCTTGCGCCTGGTGGTAGGCGATCAGGTCCTTCAGGTCGAGCGTGGTCAGCACATCCCCATTGGTCACCAGGAAGGTGTTGTCCAGCCCTTCGACATTTGCAAGCGGCCCGGAAGTGCCGAGGGGCTTTTTCTCCTGTGCATAGCTGATGCGCATGCCTAGCTGCTTGCCGTCACGGAAGAACAGCCTGAGCAGGTCAGCCAGGTACCCGACCGTCAGGGTTACATCGCGGATGCCGGCACGCTTCATCTGGCGCAGCAGGATCTCCAGGATGGGCATATCGCCGATCGGCATGAGCGGTTTGGGGATGATCTGGGTGTAAGGTGCCAGGCGGCGGCCTTTGCCGCCTGCCAGTACGACTGCTTTAATTTTCTGGTTCTTAGAACTCATATTTTCCAATCCTGTACAGGTCGAGGTGTTCCCGGATCCAGGCGATGGTGTTCTCAAGCCCCTGTTCAAAGGGGACCTCTGGTTTCCATCCTATCACTGCACGGGCGCGGGAATTATCTGAGATCAGGCGCATCACCTCGGAATTTTGCGGGCGCAAGCGCTGGCTGTCCACCTGGATGCTGACCTTACGGTCTACCATGCGGATGACTTTCTCTGCCAGGTCGCCGATGCGGATCTCCACACCGGTTCCCAGGTTGAAAACCTCCCCCAGCCCTTTTTCGGATCGGGCAGCGCACAGGAATCCTGAGACCGTATCACTCACATAGGTAAAATCGCGGGTGGTGTCCAGGCTGCCAAGGCTGACGGAATCGAGGGTGAGCGCCTGGGTGATGATGGTCGGGATGACTGCCCGGGCGGATTGGCGCGGCCCGAAGGTGTTGAAAGGCCGCACGGTAACCACCGGCAGCCCGAAGGCGCAGAAGAAGCTTTCAGCTAATTTGTCCGCCCCGATCTTGCTGGCGGAGTAGGGCGACTGCCCTTGAAGGGGGTGTTCTTCATTAATAGGCACCATGCGCGCGGTGCCATAGACCTCACTGGTGGAGGTATGCACCAGGCGTTCCACTCCCAGGTCGCGGCAGGCTAACAGCATGTTCATGGTACCCATCATATTGGTCGAGGCAACCTCAACCGGATGATAGTAAGAATAAGGGATAGAGATCAAAGCTCCCAGGTGGAAGACGGTCTGGCAACCCTGCACGGCTTTGCGGATGGCATCTTCATCCCGCAGGTCGCCAGCTATAACTTCAACTTTAGAAAGCAAATCAGGGGGAAGAAGGCGCAGCAACCCGGCATCGCCGCGTGAATTGTATCGGACGAAACCGCGCACCTGGGCTCCGGCGGTTACCAGGGTTTCCACCAGGTGGCTGCCGATAAACCCGCCAGCACCGGTCACCAGGATTTTTCTGCCAGTCCAAAATTCACTCATTGGATACCTCTTTTGCCTGCCGGACGAAGTAATTGCGGATGAGCTGCAGCAGGTCTGTGATCATTAAGATTCGCGCCGGCAGACCGTTGCATTTATCCAGGATGCGGCGGCGGTCTTTTTCGCTCAGGCGGGAGATGGCAAACAGGATCAACCCGATATTGTTTTTGTGCACGATGGCAGGGATGTCATTGGTAGTACCCAGGACTTTGTAACCGTTGATGTACTGGTCAACCTTGCGGAAGTCGTCATCCACAATACCAACAATCGAGAAGGCATTCGCCATGGCGCTTTTTTCCAGCAGCCAGATGGCAAGCTGCCCGGCATCCCCGGCGCCGATAATGAGCACCCGTTCGCCGATCATGCTTCGCTGGCTGCGCCAGCGGGTCCAGCGGGATGACAGGCCTGTAATCAGCCTTTCGCGGTACCGCACCAGAACGAACCCGATAAAGGCAAAAATGCCAAAGTCAATCCGTAATCCAACCGGCATGAATAAGGCGGGTTGGAGGTAACTGACCAGGGAGTAAAGCAGGATCGACAGGCTGGTAGACAGCCCCAGTACGATTGCATACAGCGGGCTGGCGTAACGCCAGGAAATGCGCTTGAGCCCGAACAGGTTATTAAAAATTGCAAGTCCGGCAGCCAGCACCACCGAGTTGGCTAATACACGCCAGATACCAAGGTTGAGGGGGGATTGGATGCGCCAGATGAGCACGCTGAGGCTGATGGCAATCAGCGCCACAAGTGTATCTGCCAGGAACCAGTTGACGTTCTTCCTCACGAAACTGGTCAGTGGACCCTGGAATAAGGCAGTTTCTGCAACCTGTTTCTTGCGCATTCCCGGCAGCAACATGGTGAGGGTGGCAAAGATCACATCCAGGTCGCCCAGGAAAGTGTGGTGGCGGACGTACAGCTGGTCAAGTCGCAGCTTTTCCGGCATCACTTTACGCAGGTATTCATCCATCACGTTATGGCTGCTGATCATCTCTTCTTCATTGCGGTAGGTGATGGATGCCGGGCTGGTCATGCCAGGGCGCACCGAAAGGATCTCCTCACGCACCTCATCAGGCCACTGGGAAATGATCTCCGGATCCTCCGGCCGTGGACCGACGAAGCTCATGTCACCTTTGAACACATTGATCAGGTTGGGCAATTCGTTTAGCTTGGAATCGCGCAGAAAGCCACCGAATGTAGTGATGCGCTGGTCGCCGTTGCCCGTCAGGCGCGGCCCGGCATAACTGTCGGGGTGTTCGTACATGGTACGGAATTTGTAAATTTCGAACGTTCTCCCTTTATACCCGATGCGCGGACCGTGATAATAGGCTGGACCGGGCGAGTCGCGCTTGATGCGGTAAATGATATACAGGAAGAAAGGCGAGAGGAACAGCAAGCCGGAGAACGATACGATGATATCGAAAGCCCTTTTGGTGAATCGCTGCAGGAATGTGTCCCTGGTAACCTGTGGAGACTGCCCGCGGTTGCGTTCTCTGAACTGCCTGTCGATGAATTCTTCTGCTCTGCTCATCTGGTAAATGCCTAAAAAGTTAATTCTGAATTATAAGATTATTTTCCACTTGGTGAAGAAAATAGCCCTGATCATTTGTCAGGCTGGATGTCAGCCAGTCGATTTTTCCTGGCCAAAGGTATAAACGTAAGAAGGCCGATTCCCGATCCCAGGGCATCCAGCATCAGGTCCCCGGTTTCGAACCGTCGGCCTGGGACAAAAACCTGGTGATATTCATCACTCAGTGCAAATAACACCGAGATGGCCAATGCTGCCAGCAGCAATACCAGGTTGAGCGGATCTTTCCAGACCAGGGCGCGGGCCAGCAGGAGCGAAAGGATTGCATATTCGGCCACATGTAAATAGCGGCCGAGGATCTCCTGCTTGTCGTCTGTGCGGGGAAAGATGGATGAAATTCCTTTGGTTTCGACTGAGGCGGCTGGCTGTGTTGCTGATGATTCAGCTGTGGTCTGGGCAGTCAGAGTTGCTGCAGCCGGATGGAGTTGATGGATTACCAGTTCATAGGGAGAATGCTGGGCGGAAAAAAAGAAGATGATCAGCACCCATAAAAAGGGTGGGATAAAGCGTGAAATTGCTTCGAAAGTCTTATTCTTTGCCATGCTCCGCCCCGATGACAGGGGATCCTGCCACAGGAATAAAAGTATTAGGGGGTTGATCCTGTTACTTCATTTCCGTGAAGCAGCAGGGACCTTTTTTGAAATCACCTGACCGGCCGGCACTTCCACTACCATCTGCCGGTCATGCAGCATTTGCAGAAATATGCGTACACGTTCTGTGCCCGTTATCCTGGTGTCGAATATTCCTTCATATCCTGCAAACGGCCCGGACTGCAGGCTGATCCGGTCTCCAGGTTTTAGGGCTTCGAGCACCTCACCGCCGGCTGCATTGACTTGCTCCACCCGGCTGCGGATGGCCTGGATGATGTTGTCTGGAACACAGGCGATCTCATTCCCTACATGCACCAGGCGGGCTGCCCCCGGGATACGCTCGAACAGGACAGGCGGATGCTGCTGCAGGTCAGTGTGGATGAAGATGTACCCGGGAAAGTAAGGTTTGAAATGCCGCGCCCGCGGGTTGATCGGGTTAGCCTTCACCTGCAGGTCAAGAACAGCAATATTGCGGGCTTCCAACTGTCCGGCGAGAAAGGCTTCCTTATTCGGTTTAGAGCGTAAAACGTACCAGACTTTTATCATAGTCTTTCTACCTGCCGCAATTCAAGCCCATGTTTGGGCAAGCCAGAATAACCGATAGAGAAACAATTCTTAACAGACCATAACAACATGCTTTCCCCCTGCAAAACCATGACCGAGAACTAATCCTCCTGTGAATGAAAAAAATTCCAGAAAATGAATTACTGAGTGCTCATGGTTGCCGGGGCAGGAAAGCTGCCAATGTCCTCTGTTTTTCAATTGCCTGAACAAATTATACTTTGAATTTCTGAAAAATTGCATTTTTTGATAAATATTAAGACACCTTTACCCCTGTACAGGAGGAAAGGTTTTTCCTGATCATTTGAACAATGTTAAGATAACTATTAGGTTTGGAAAACAAAAGTGCGATATACTCAGAAAACACCTGAACAATTGATACGATCCTTGGGTTACCTGCACTAATGAATTTTCATGTAAAATTGTAAAATTCATGGACCTGTCTTTATTTCGAAAGACTGTAACGGATGGTTATTTGTTTAATGTGCCGGAAGTTCTGATATAAGACAAATCCCTGACGCACCCGACCCCGGAAAGGCAGGTGCGGTCAGTATGTAAAACATAAATGCCGCGACATGCGCTGTATGTCGCAGGGGCGGAGCATGCAAGGGGGCAGCTGGGTGGATGCAACCTTAAATTAACTTGAAATTCCTTCGGGGACCTTTATAATAGAACATATATTCTATTATAAAGGAGAGAAAAATGTCGTTGCCAATAAGTTTGTTGAAAGAAAGGTTTCCCGGGGTATCTTTTGCAGAGGGTGCCCAAGTTGATGAAGACTGCAGGATCGATCAAGGATGCGAGATAAGTGCAGAAGCGGTACTTAATCCAGGGGTAATTATCTGCAGGAATGTCAAGATCATCGGCAAAGTGTATTTGGATTGGTTTGTTATCATCCGGGAGAATGCCACCTTGATTGGACCACTCAATATCACAACAAGAACAATCATCGGGCATGATGCAATCATAGGCGCTTCCCAACCGGATTTTGATCCAGAAGAAGCAGAAACGAAAATCCTGGAGCACTGCCTGATTGGACACCACGCAGAAATTGACAGGGGCATCAAATTGGGGCGTTATGCCAAGGTGCGGTCAGAAAGCAAGGTAATCGGTGATGCGCCTGATTATGCCCTGGTCAGTCATGCGCCTGCAATCGTGGAAAGGTTCGCCTGTCCAGAATGTGGTGGATTTCTTACCCGAAACCGGGTGATGGGTCTTATTCTTGTTATGGAATGCCCCGCCTGCGGAATTGGTGATTTACGGTTTGCCAAAACTGCTTGGTCTGGAATCCCCGCCCATGTCCTCTTACCCGAAGGAAGGTTGGGCGACCATGTCAAAATCGATGGGGATGATTTTTCCTGGGATACGGATGTTGAAATGCAATTGAAACACCAGGTCAGGTAGGTTATTACATAGTTGGATGGTAAAGTTTATTTGAAAAGGGATTGTTAGCTATCGAAAGAGACCAAAATTCGAATGATCTTCAAAACTGGGACCTGGTCATCGAGCCCCGGCGGCGCTTGCTCGACCTGCGATTGGGCGAGCTGTGGCGCTACCGCGACCTGGTGATGCTGTTCGTGCGCCGCGATTTCGTGGCTGCCTACAAGCAAACCATCCTGGGGCCGCTGTGGTACCTCATTCAGCCTCTGCTGACCACGATCACCTTCACGGTCATCTTCGGGCAGATCGCCGAATTGCCTACCGACGGGCTGCCGCAGTTCCTGTTCTACATGTCCGGCACAGTGATCTGGGGCTACTTTGCCGACTGCCTGACCAAGACCTCGAACACCTTCGTACAGAACGCCAACCTGTTCGGCAAGGTCTATTTTCCACGCATGGCCGTACCGGTCTCGATACTGATCTCCAACCTGATCACCTTTGCCATCCAGTTCGCCTTTTTCCTGGTCTTTATGGGCTTTTTTGCCCTGCGCGGTGCGGATGTGTCGCCTAACCTGTGGATCCTGTTTTTCCCGGTGCTGATCCTGATGATGGCCGGGTTGGGGCTAGGGCTGGGTGTGCTGATCTCTGCCATGACGACCAAGTACCGCGACCTGCGCTTCCTGGTCAGCTTCGGGGTTTCACTGCTGATGTACGCCACCCCGGTTATCTACCCGGTCTCGTCCATCCCGGAGCGCTTCCAGATGCTCATAAAGCTCAACCCGATGACACCTATCGTCGAGACCTTCCGTTACGCTTTCCTGGGGGCTGGCTCGGTGAACCCGCTGGACCTGCTGTACAGTTTCGGCTTCATGCTGGTGGTGGTAGCGCTGGGTTCGATCGTGTTCAACCGGGTTGAAGCCACGTTTATGGATACGGTGTAGGGATAGCTGGTAGCTGGTGGCTAATAGCTGGTAGGCGGTGGCTGGTAGGCATTGGAATGATAACTATCCATTGAAGCTGTGAGGAATGTGAATGAGTGAAAAATCCTCTTTCAAAGATTTAATAGTCTGGCAGAAGAGCCTGGAATTCGCCAATGAAGTGATCGATCTGGCAGAAAAAATGAACACCGAAAGAAGGCATTACCGCTTGATCGAGCAGCTGGAAGCTGCTTCTACTTCCATCGCTATGAATATTGCGGAAGGGAAAGGCCGTTCTTCACGCAAAGAATTCCGTCATTTTCTCTTTATTGCCCGCGGTTCTTTGTATGAGACAGTCACATTGTTGGAAATGTTTAAGCTGCGCAATTGGATCGAGCTTGACCAGTTCGCGGTTTTAGAAGAAAAATCAATTGAAATTGCCAAGATGTTGAACAGCTTGATTAACGCCATCAAATCCGATGCATAACCCCTACCACCTTTCACAATCCACCTACCAGCCACTAGCTACGAGCTATTAACTATGCCCCCTGTCATTTCTGTTGAAAACCTTTCCAAATCCTACCGCCTGGGGGTAATTGGTACCGGCACTTTCACGAACGACTTGAAGGTGTGGGCGGCGCGTATGCGCGGCAAGCCCAACCCGCTGCTCAAGATCGGGCAGGAGGATCACGGCAACCGGGTGGGTGAGGAGATCTGGGCGCTCAAGGATGTCTCCTTCCAGGTGGAGCAGGGTGAGGTGCTGGGCATCATCGGGCGCAACGGGGCGGGCAAAAGCACGCTGCTCAAGATCCTTTCGCGCGTGACCGCCCCCAGCAGCGGGAGCGTGAAGGTGAAAGGACGTATCGCCAGCCTGCTGGAGGTTGGCACCGGCTTTCACCCCGAGCTGACCGGACGCGAGAACATTTACCTGAACGGTGCCATCCTGGGCATGACCAAAGCTGAGGTGAACCGCCGCTTTGATGAGATCGTGGAATTTGCCGAGATCGCCAAATTCATTGATACGCCGGTCAAGCGCTACTCCAGTGGAATGTACGTACGCCTGGCATTTGCCGTGGCAGCACACCTGGAGAGCGAGATCCTGCTGGTTGACGAGGTGTTGGCGGTGGGGGATGCCGAGTTCCAGAAGAAGTGCCTGGGCAAGATGGGGGATGTTGCTGCGCATGAGGGGCGGACGGTGCTGTTTGTGAGCCATAATATGGGGGCAGTTCGAAATTTATGCCGACAATCAATATTATTAAAAAATGGGTCAGTAAATATTTCAGGTGAAACTTCTGATATTGTTGGCAAGTATATTGAATCAACTAAAACCTCTAAAAACATAGGGAATAATGCTCGAGTTGATTGTAAAAGTTTTTCTCATTCAGGAAGTGGTGAGGCAGAAATTTCATGGGCTGAAATACGAAATTGTAATGGCGAATTGACAACTTCATTTGCAATGGATGAACAAATCCTTCTTCAATTTGAAATTGAAAACCCACATGAATTGTATTTAAATCATGCAATCGAAATTCTTGATCAGAATGATTATCCATTGTTTCACTTTGAAAGTGAATATGAACCCTGTCATGAATCGATTTCTAACAACTTAAAAACAAAGATTCTTGTAAGCATAGTTTTACCACCTTTAGAAGTCTTTCCAGATGAATATTACATAAATCTATGGACAGGTTTACATCATAATCGTGTAGATAAAGTTGAGAAATGTATTACATTTAGGATACATGAAAGTTCCAAAATAAACAGGATATTATTAAATACTCGCGGTAGAATATATAAAGTGGGTAACTGGCATATAAGTGGTTAGTTTGATGTTATTTATTCTTGCCAGATGAAAATACTTCAAAATAAGTATTTCAACCAGAATTTCATCAAATAATAAATAACTATAAAATTTTCCTATTTTGCATAATTATGAAATTGCTAGTTATTTCTGATTCCTATCCTCCGTATCATTCAGGCGGGTATGAACTTCGATGTAAAGATGTGATAGATCGATTGATGCATAGAGGAAATATTGCAGAGGTAATCACAACAAGAATACCGGAAGATAGTGAAATATTATGTAAAGACGACAAAGATATCTTGCGAGTACTTCACTCAGAAGATAACTCTAAGCGTGTTCTTAGGCGAATTTTTGAAGATTATCAGGATTTACGACATATAAACAGAGTTATAAATTCCTTTAAACCTGACATCATTTACATATGGCATGCCATTAATTTAACTCGGTCAATATTTCCATATTTGGCTGAGCAAAAAATCCCGATAGTCTATGATGAAGGTGGCGTAGGTTTGAAATGGGCTTGGGAACACCATGGGCCTTGGTATACCATGATCGATTATCAAAGCAACTCAAAGCTAAAGAGAATTATAAAAGACAGCCTTTCATCTATAGTTAACTTCTTAAGCGGCAATCTCATTAAAAAAAGATTTCAATGGCCAGTAATAAACGCTTACTTCAACAGCCATCTTAATCTTGATAATGCAACACAGGCAAATGTTCCCCTTAATAAGTATCAGGTTATTTATTCCGGAATTGACTTGTCCGAATTCCCTTACAAGGAAAATCAAGTTCTTGCTTTGCCATTAAAGATTATTTCACCAGGGAGATTTGTACCCTTAAAAGGAATTGTTGATTCCGTCAAATTAATAAATGAGCTAGTCAAGAAGAAAAATATACCAGCCAAACTTACACTAATAGGGGTGGCGCGCAATATATCCTATTTGCATGAGATATTAGAGTTGATCAAAGAAAAACATTTGGAAAATGATGTTGAAATCATCGATTTTATTAAGCATGATGAAATGAGTAAACTCTACCAGTCTTCGGATTTTTGTTTTTTCCCTAGTTATCATAAATCGGGTTTCTCCAGAGTACCACTTGAAGCGATGGCTAGTGGCTGCCTGGTATTAACCTACGGTAATGAAGGCTCAAACGAAGTGATTAGAAATCGTGAGACGGGTTTCATCATCCCAGAAGGAGAATATTCCGTTGCAGCAGATTTGATTGAGGAGTTGCTGCGACATCCTAATCTGTATATCGGAATTATTAATAGTTCAAGACAGGAAATTGAACAGAAATATGATATGGACAACTACGTGAATCAAATTGAGTCATTTCTTTTAGATTCGTGATGATAACTTCTGATGGATGAAATAAAGATCAGTGTCATTATTCCTTTTTATAATGCCAAAGACTATGTTACTCAAGCAGTTGAGTCAGCCTTAAACCAACCAGAAACAGGTGAGGTATTACTTATAGAAGACAATTCCCCTGATGGTGGGTTGCAAATATGCAGAGAATTGGCTGATAAATTTTCAAAAGTAAAATTATTTAGACACCCAGATGGCAAGAATCATGGGGCTGCCGCATCAAGAAACCTGGGGATTAGAAATGCAACGCTTCCCTTTGTGGCATTCTTAGATGCTGATGATTATTACCTTCCTGATCGCTTCCACGAAACGGTCGAAGTTTTTAATAGATCCAAAGAGGTTGATGGGGTCTATGAAGCTATTGGAGTGACTTACCAAAATGATAAAGTAAAGGAATTGTTTACAAAATTATCATTTAAAGAAATTACCACTATAAAAGATAAAATAGATCCAGATGCATTATTTGAGAAGGTGATAGAAGGGCATTTCGGCCATTTCAGTTTCGATGGATTTACTGTTCGAAAAGAGACCTTCAGAAAGACAGGATTGTTTTCAGAAGAATTGAAGATGTATGAGGATACGGAATTAATGCTTAAGCTGTGTGCAAGAGCGATTCTACTCCCAGGTTCCATCGACCAACCCATAGCCATTCGGCGGGTTCATGATAAAAATCGAATTACTTACCAATTAGCAGAAAAACGCAGTTCATACACTTCTTACAATTTGCTTTGGAGCAGTTTAAGTAAATGGGGGAGAAGAAACCTCACTAAGAACCAACAAAAGATGGTCTTGCATCGTTACGTTTCCCACTTAAGAAAGATTGACACGTTTGTAGATTTCTCGTTGGCTGATTTTTTCACTTCCCGAAAAGTGATGTTCGAATTAGGGATTTCATTTCCAGAATTACTTTTGGATAATTATTTCTGGAGAAGAATTATTCCATCCCGACAAATATTCAATCTTAATGGAAGAATCTAAAAAGAAGCAGGTTGTAATATTGTGTGGTCCACGGCCAAGTTATGGCTATTGCCCTTTGCCACCACTTTCAAATAGTGCTCCCGAAAAGAATATTTACCGATTAACAGAATTTGATTATGGCAATGATATCCAGATCACAGTCATTTCTGCTTGCGGCATTTCACAAGTTCCAAAATTGGATCAAACCGGGAAGTATGCAAAATATATCAATATCCCCTTCCCCGACTGGTTCTATTCTTTCAGCCAAAAAAAATTTTTTCACCTAAGAATATTTGAGTCATTTATGATTTCGTTCTTTGGAACACAAGACATGTTCAGTGCGATTTACTTAACAAAAGTCTGTAAGGAAGTTACAGCGATATCTCCTGACCTGTTGTTAATTAACAGTTTTCCTCAATATATTAGATTTATCCGATCAAAATTTCCAAAAGTAAAAATTGGATTATTTGTTCGCGGAGAGATGGGGTCGAGTCGCAAGTATCTTCCGCTTACGGATTTGATAATCACAAATTCCGAAGGTATTTCCAAATACATAAAAGAACTTCTTAATGGTATTGATATACCAATCGAGAAAATACCAAATAGTTTGGAAGATTCTTTTTGTACCATTAAAAAAGATTACTCAACCTTCCATAATAAATTTATCTATACCGGTCGAATTGAAACGACAAAGGGGATTCGAGAGTTATTGATGGCATTCGCACTTGTCCAAAAGTGTATTCCTGATGCAAAATTGGAAATCGTTGGTGGAAATTTTAACAGCAGGAAGCTCAATAATTTCGAACAAAGTCTTTTGGATTACACCAATCTGCATCAGCTAAACGTAAGTTTTCTTGGTGAGTTACCAAACCAACAATTGCCTCGTCATCTATTAAAAGCAGATGTAGCGGTCTTTCCTTCGAAATGTTTAGAATCTTTCGGGATGGTTGCACTAGAAGCTATGCGCTGTGGTTTGCCTGTGGTTGCTTCACGAAGGCCGGGATTTGAGGAATTAATAGTGAATGGTCAAACTGGGATCCTAATTGACAATCCAGAAGAAATCGAGGTCTTGGCAAAAACAATGGTTAATTTACTAAGGCAACCATCTGAAATTGAAAGAATGGGGAAAAATGGATATGTTCGTTCACTTCAATTTCTCCCAAGTTCCATAAAAGATTCATTTCGAAAAATAATCTTCAGCAGGTAAATTTATCATGTCAATGACTGAACCGCTTGTTTCAATTATCCTGCCTACATACAATCGTGCAGGATTGATATCCAATGCTATTGAATCTGTTCTGGCACAAGCATTTAAGAATTGGGAATTGATTATCTGGATTGATGGAGCAACTGATAATACAGAGGAAATAGTTAATTCATATAACGATAAACGAATAAAAATCTATAAAGACGAAAATCATGGAATGTCATATGCATTAAATTGTGCAATTAAGACAACAGAATCAGAATATATTGCCTTTTTAGATGATGATGATCGATGGCTTAACAAAAAACTCTTAACCCAAATTAAAGTCCTGGAAAATCATCCGGGAATTGATATGATTTTCGGAGATTTTCTAAATATTGACAAAGAAAATGGCAAGGAAAGTCTAGGTTTCACTCAAAACTCTCATATTTTGGAAGAATTGAAGTATGTAAAAGTTGATGAAAATGCTTTCCTCATCACAGAAAATCTATTACTATGTCTAGCTAAAAATAACTTTATTGCATTTGATACCGTAGTAATTCGAAAAACGACAATTGAAAAGGTCGGCATTTTTAATGAACGGCTACGAAATGGTCAGGACTTTGAATATTGGTGGAGATTAGGATTAATAAAAGGACAATTTGCATTTTCAACTGAAACTCTCATGATCCGCAATAAATACCCTCACAGTTTGAGTAGTACCAGTATTGAAACGCTTAATAATCGACTCACATCGTTAGATTCGTGCTTAAATTTGGCTCTAGAAAGCAACAGGCGTGATTTGATGCCAATTCTTTCAAGGCCTTATAGAAATACCTGGCAGAATTTGATTACTGCATATTCTGGGGTGAAAAATACAAAGATGATTTTTAAATCATTTTTTAAATCTTTGTATTATGGATTGAATTTGGGGTCATTTCGACTGTTATTCAATGCGCTATTAAAGGTTATCAATCATAATATTAATTGACAGACAAAAAATTCGATGACAGTAAGAGTTCTGCATTTATTTTCACCAACTTTTGGTTTCCGTTTCAGTGGGCATGAAAAAAGGTGGATATGGCAATTTGAAACTTGGAATAATCCAGAGATTCAACATCTGTGTCTCTATCCAGAGAACTACAGTATAAAAGATGCATCCGCTTTTGAAAAACCTCGTTTAAATAAAACTTATGACCGAGTCTCTCGAATTCTTTGGACTGTAAAGGTTGTTATTTCGATTTTAAAAAACAAGAACAAATTTGATGTTCTTCATGTACACGTACAAAACTGGGCAGGTCTGCTTACCAGTGTCTTAGCACGTATGATAAATAAGAAATCTATCTATGAGATCAGTCTTATGGGTTCCGATAATCCTTCTGCACTCCGCCTTGAAAAGGTCGGATTGATAAAGTTGGTTATTCTTCGTAGCTTTAATAAATTTCTCTGCACGACATCTATTTGCAAAAAAGATTGTCTAAAAAACCGAATTCTTGAAGAAAAGATTGAGGTAATTTCTAACCCAGTAGATTTGGATTTATTCAGACCAATTTCAGATGAAAATAAAATTAACCTCAGAAGAAAATATAATCTTAAGGTAGACAAATTTCTTATTTTATTTGTCGGAAGTATAAGAAAGCGTAAGGGAATAAATCTAATTCTGGAAATTTTTGAGAAATTATCTATTCAGCGTAGTGATTGCAATTTACTCCTCATTGGACCTGTTAGTTCCGAACAAAGTAGTGGCATTGATGACCAATATGTCAAACAGATTAGAGAACGGTACAAATTGCAAATTGAAGCTGAGACAATCAATTTTACAGGAAGGATAGATTCAAGGGAAATATTGGCGGAGTATTACCAGGCTGCAGATATCTTTATTTTTTCCTCAACTAACGAAGGTCTTCCTAATGTCATCCTTGAGAGTATGTCCTCGGGTTTACCGACAATTACATCGAATTTACCTGGAATAACAGATTCAATCATTATTAATCAAGAAAATGGTTTTGTATTTGATCAATCCAATATTGACAGTTCTTTATTTATTATCAACAGTCTACTTCAAAACTTAAAATTGAGGAAGAAAATTTCATCGTCTGCAAGAACATATGTCGAAGGAAACCACTCTTTTCTGGTTTGGCAAGAAAAGGTTGTGGAATTTTATCGCAATCTGGTTCTAAGTCATTGATTACTTAAATATATGGCTCAATATCTACAGAATTAATTAAAAGAGAATCATTAAAAATACTTTCGATGGGTTTCTATTTCAGTAATTTATGAAGATTCTGTTATTAATTAATAATCTCGGTATTGGAGGAGCTGAAGTACACACAGTTCAATTGAGTCGAGAACTGGCAAAATTAGGTCACCAGGTTTGTATTGTCTACTTTTCAAAAGTGAATGCGTTTAAGGATGAACTTATAAGCGCTGGAGTAAGATTTGTTTGTGTTATTCCAAGGCCTGATTACTACAAGCCGTGGACATTTTTGATAGCCGAAAAACAAGTATCTGCGATATGTGATCAGTTTAAGCCAGATTTGATCCACAGTCACCTCGAATTAGCTGATGTTGTAGGTCAGAGGGTGTCTCTAAAGTATAAAATCCCTCATGTAATAACAATTCACAATACGCACTGGTGGAAAATCAGCAATCTTCCTGCTTTATGGCGGATCCTTTATCGAAAACACTGGATAAATAAAGGGAATCCGTTATTTATTGCTGTGTCAAAAGAATGCGCAAATATCTTATTAAGAAACTTAAGGAACAAGAGTTCTTTTATTAAAGTGATTAATAATGGCATCTTACTGGAGGACTATGGTCCTTCAAAGTGGTTTCAAGAAGGTTATTTTCCAAGTGAAATAACCTCAATGAGCATTGGGCGTCTTGATAAGGTGAAAGGGCAAGATATTTTAATTAAGGCAATGAAAATGCCTGAATTATCTAATTTACCTATTATTGTAAAATTCATTGGAGAAGGTAAATTCCGAAAAAAACTTGAAAAATTAGTGATCAACAAAAAGTTACAAAGTAAAATTTTCTTCCTTGGGGCTCAACGAAATATCCCCGATCAATTAAGAGATGTTGATATTTATATTCAACCTTCACGTTCTGAAGGTATGGGTATATCCTTGGTTGAAGCATTGGCGAGTGGACTTCCAGTTGTTGTAACTAATGTACCGAGCATGGTCGAAGTCTTAAACACTGAACCCGGCCTTGGGTCAATCGTACAGAAAGATGATCCCAAAGAACTCGCTAACGCAATATCCAAATTGATTCACAATCCAAATGAATGTAGACGGCAAGCCAACCTGGGAATGAAGTGTAGTCAGAACTTTGCACTTCAAGATTCTATCAGTAAAATTGTTGTTGTGTATTCGCGCGCTTGTAAATAATCTAAATAATCTAATTTCTTTTCAACTGGTTAATTTATAGCTACAATAATTTATTAAAATTAACCATAAGGGGAGAATTCACTATTAAAGGTTAATTGATGAAAAATATCCTTTTTACTGTCCCGTCATTGTCAATGCAATTCAGTAAAATGCCTCGTATTCTTGAGATTTGCAAGAACTTAGATCGTTCTAAATACAATCCAATTGTTAGCGTGGATCATAAAGGAAGGCTTGATGGTAACACTATAAGAATATTGAATGAATTTCAAGTCCCTGTCAGAATATTACGCATGTCGCCGCATCCATCTGCAATTTCCAGAACCAGTTTTGAAATGTTGAAGACTGTCCGAGAACAAAGAAAATTAGATATTTCCATCCAACATTCACTTGATTATTCAAAGTCCTGGACTGAGCCGATTATTTCTCGTCTAAGCGGCGTTCAATTTTGGATAACTGAAAAAGCAAACATGGACTTTTCTGGGCTAAATTGGACCATAAAATTTCTTCTTGCATCAAAAATTATAGTGCAATCTTCGAGAGTAAAAGAGAAAATGGCAGGAAGATATCCATTATCGGAATCAAAACTTGTGGTTATACCGAATGGTGTAGATACAAATATTTATAAACCCCAAAAACCAAACCGAGGCCAAAAAAATTCTCTTGGAATTTCCACAGAAGTGCTGATACTTGGGTATATTGCCCATCTATTACCCATAAAGAACCATTTAGATCTTATAGATGCTTTGGCCGCTGCGCAAAATAGAACACGGATTCACCTGTTATTGGTGGGAAAATATACTGATGATTATAAGAATCTGCTTGATAAGAAAATTAAAGAATGTGGGTTAATTGACCAGGTGCATTTCACAGGATTAAGATCTGACATTCCAGAACTTTGTTCCATTATGGATGGAATTGTCTTATCCAGTGTTTCAGATTCACTTTCTAACGGTATTCTTCAAGGAATGGCTTGCGGTCTGCCTGTGATAAGCAGCAATGTTGGTGGAATGGCAGACGTTGTCCGACCCGGGATAAATGGATGGCTGATAGACTTGGGGGAGGGATTTAGAAATGGATTATCTAATGCAATAGATGAATGGGCATCTGATCTTAATAGAAGGGAAAGATTTGGTAAGAACTCAATCAAGATAATCCAAAAGGAATATACGGTAGAAATGATGGTTCATAAATATGTTCAACTTTATGACGATCTATACAATAAATTAATTATAAAATAATTGCGTAGCCTTAATAAATCTCATTGATTTAGCGAACCAGGCACCCACTAAAAATTATTTTCATCAACATCAAGCAGAACTTCTTTGATAATTATCTCTAAGCAAATGATTGGAGCAAAGTGAGTAAAATATTATTTTGCTGAAAATTTGCCGTAAATATTTTTATGACTTGATTGATGTTTTTACTCAGAGCAATATGACATACAGCATTACGACAATAATTATCGGATTAATACTTTTTTTACTCATAATACGTTACCCTGTTTTTGGTTTTGGGTTAATAATCAACAGCACTATGCTGGCTGATTTATTACCAAAAATTTCATTCTTTAGTTCGATCATTCCTCTGGTTGGTATTCTAACGATTTTCTCATACCTAATAAACAATCGATATCGGAACTCAATCAGATGGAATTTAGAAGCTGTTGAAATACTCGGGCTAATATTTATTTTTTGGATAATAATTTCAAATCCTGCTTCAAGTATTATGGGGACAACAAGATCTTGGGCTATAACCTTTATCCAGCTCTGGTTGCTGTTGTGGATGGCGCGCCAATTTATCAGAACCAAAGCAGATCATCAAGCAATGATGATCATCTTGACTTTAGGGATAGTAATATCCGCTGTGACTGCTATTCAACAAATTGGATCTTTGTCTGCTCTCGGTATGGAAAATCGAGCCGAAGGTTTAAGCGGGGGAGCTAACACTGCTGCCCGTTACTTTCTCTATGGAATCATTATTCTCTTTTACCTTCAAGGAGAAAATCGTAAGAAAAGTTTTCTTTGGTTGGTTCAGATTATTAGTATTATCTTACTTACCGTTGCCTTGTTCTTTACTGAATCACGCTCCGGATTAGTCTTGTTTTTGGTGTTTGTTTTTTTTCAAGTAATGCACATGGTATCGAAAAAACAAAATTCAATAATTTTAATAATTTTGGTGTTAGGAATTACCCTCCTACTTGTTGAACAAACGAACATAGAAACACTGCAATTTGGAAACGTTGTTTCCTCAGTTGTCAAAGGAAGCGATACGGTCGGTTATCGTTACAGGCTTTGGGATGCTGGGATCAAAATGGCTCTGGATCATCCATTTATCGGTGTTGGAATTGGAAAGTTTGGCGATTACCTACCCTATTATTGGCCTATCGGTAAAACGATTCTGGCAAACACTGCCCATAATACATATATAGAAGTATTAGCTGAAACAGGAATAATTGGGTTTGTAATTTTTATTTTACTTTTATTTGTATCGATTCTAAAGTACTTAAAGATTATAAAGAAAAGCAATATGGCAAACGCGGAAATGTTTAGAACCTGGCTACTTTTATTGGTTATATTATTAATAGGATCTTTAACAAAGGCAGACTTAATTGACAAATTCCTATGGTTCTTATTAGGTCTAGATTTTTCCACTATGAAAGCCATTTCACCCATTAGTAACCAATCACTTCAGAAAACCTCAATTTTTAATACAAAATAAGTCAATTCCAAATGACCATAAATTTGGTAATAAATCAAAGGCAAAGGGTGTAAACTTCATTGGATTTATCATCATTAAATATTGTTTTCTTGGCTGGAACATTGGGGCAAGGAGGAGCGGAACGACAGCTCTACTATATCCTTAAAACGATAAAATCTGAAGGAGCCAACGTTTCACTCTTATGTCTTACACATGGTGAGTTTTGGGAAGATCCAATAAGGAGATTAGGGATTCCAATAACCTGGGTGGGAAAGAATAGTAATCCATTGTTTCGCCTAATAGAAATTATAAGAGAAACCAGAAAATCCAAATCAAGCATAATTCAGAGTCATCATTTCTACACAAACCCTTATTCAGCCGTTACTGCAAGATTTTTGGGTATTAAGTGCATAGGAGCAGTTCGAAACGATGTATACAGTGAAATTAGAGCGAACGGATGTCTGTTTGGAAATATTAGTTTAAGGTTACCATACCGCTTAGCTGTGAACTCTCTTAATGGACAAAAAAATGCAATTAAAATTGGAATTCCAGAAAACAGAATATTAATTTTGAAAAACGTTGTTGACTGTAAAAGCTTTTTTCCTATTCGAAAATTAGAAAATGAACAAATAAATGTATTGACAATTGGTCGTTTTGTGGAGGAAAAAAAGCTTGACCAGTTTTTAGAATGCTTTGCCCAAGTGAAATGTAACTCAAAACAAAATATTCAAGGTTGGTTAGTTGGAAATGGACCATTGTTACCAAGCATTAAATCAAAAGCTGGTGAACTCGAACTTGGTTCTGAATGTGTTCGTTTTTTTGATAACGTGGCTGACCCAACTTCTATTTATCAGAAAGCTGATGTTTTCATGTTAACCTCAGTTTATGAGGGAATGCCGAATGTGATTATGGAAGCAATGGCATGTGGTTTGCCAATTATTGCCACTAATGTTGGAGATATCCCTGATTTAATAAAACATGGAGAAACGGGATTTTTAGTGAAACCTGGTGATACGACCGACATGGTATTTTACTTAAAGTTACTTCTAGAAAATCCAAATCTTCGGAAAAGGCTAGGAGACGCAGCACGTAAATATATATTAGATGAATACGATTTTACACAATTGCGAGATATTCTGGAAAAATTTTACGATAATATTTACTAAATCCAGGTTGAAGTATAGAAATTAAAGCTGCTTCTTATAATAATGAATCTCCTTCTAATAGGTAATCATTTTGCAGGTGAAGACCATAACCAGAATATTTGGCAAGACCTTGCCTTCCAGTTGATAGAATCTAATTTCGGAGTATTTGTAACCTCAAGAAAGAAAAAAAAGATACTACGTTTGCTCGACATGTTATACACCATCTGGAATCGTAGAAGCCATTACCAGATAGCACAGGTGGACGTCTTCAGCGGGTCTGCATTTAAGTGGGCTTTTCTTTCAGCCTGGCTGGCTAAAAAATTGCATAAGCCTGTGATCCTGACTTTGCATGGCGGAAACCTGCCCGGATATGCAAGCCGTCATCCAGGGAGAGTGAAGTGGCTGCTTGAAAAGGCGGATGCGGTTACGGCCCCTTCTGGTTATCTCCAGGAAGCAATGCAGCCTTACCGGCAGGATATCACATTGATCCCAAATGCGCTGGATATCTCCAGGTACCCTTTCATCGAGAGAACAAAAATTCAGCCAAACCTTGTCTGGCTGAGAGCTTTTCACCGGATTTACAATCCTGAACTGGCCATTCGGGTTGTGCATGCATTACAGGATGAATTTCCAGATGTACACCTGATCATGGTCGGGCCGGACAAGGGGGATGGCAGCCTGCAAGACTGCCAGGCACTGTCAACTGAATTGGGTGTTGCTGACCGGATTGAATTTATTGGAAAAGTTGCCAAACCCGATGTACCTGCCTGCCTGAATAAAGGAGATATTTTTATTAATACTACGAATTATGATAATACCCCGATCAGCGTGATGGAGGCTATGGCGTGCGGGCTATGCGTGGTGAGTACAAATGTGGGAGGTGTGCCTTATTTAATTTCCCAACCCAGCAATGGCTTGCTGGTGAAGCCTGATGATGTTCAGGATCTGGCTGGCAGTATACGAGCTTTGCTTACTGAGCCTGATATTTGCTCTGCGATATCGCGAAATGCCCGTTCGACTGTTGAACGATTTGATTGGTCCAGGGTAATGCCCCTCTGGATGGATTTGTTGGCAAGGTTTTAACCATGAAGTCTGATTTCTCGATCAAACCATTAACCATGGCGGTTCTTCCAGAAGTGGCCAGGATACATAAAGATGCTTTCCGAACTTCTGCTCTCTCGAAACTTGGTCTTGAACCGGTTCGGCGTTATTATGAGTAGCAATTGTCAGGTCCGCATGACTGTTATGCCATTGGGGCTTTTGATGAAGCAGGCAAATTATCTGGATATTGTTTCGGAGGTGTTTTCAGGGGGGCCTTATCCGGTTTCTTACAAAAGAATCAAAAGTTCCTTGTTACTTGGATCATCACCTATCCCTGGCTGGTGTTCAACCCCCTGGTGATTGACCGCTTTAAAATGGCACTTTCCGTTCAGAAAAAAAACTTCTCAAATCAGCCAAGCCAACCAGTAAGCAGAAGGGCTGAATCTTTTGGCATCCTTTCGATTGCAGTTGACCCGTGCATCCAGGGAAAGGGGATCGGAAGGCTGCTCATGGATGCTTCTGAATTCGAAGCCAGGCGACAAGGATACCAGCAAATGCATTTGACAGTTCATCCATCCAATACCCAGGCAGTTGCCTTTTACGAAGGTTGCGGATAGATAAGATCGAAAAAGGATGGGGAGACATGGAATGGAAACATGGTCAAGATTTTTTGACCCTGGAGTTCTGAGCAAACAATTGTTTTTCGGGTAATTATGAACTCGCTCAAGAATACCATCTTAAAACGCATGATCCTTCCCGTTGGTGATCTTGTTTTCGGTCAGCGGATGATGAGCAGGTTAAAATTCCTTGAAAACGCCCAATGGTGGGAGCCTGACCGCATAACCAATTGGCAGAATAATGAATTACAAAAGCTGGTTCAAGTTGCTTACACAGAGGTGCCTTTTTATCGACAGTTGTTCGATCAGTCATCAATTAAACCTGATGACATCAAGAGTGCTAAGGACCTTTACAAGATCCCAATTGTTACCAAAGAAATGCTGCGTAAGGGGTATCCTACCCTAACCACTCGAAAAACCGGCCAAAGAACATATGAAGCTGGAACATCTGGCTCCACAGGCAAAAACTTCTTTGTGCAGGAAGATGCCTATACTGCTGGATGGTACCGGGCAACTTTCTTGCTATCACAAGAATGGTCAGGATGGTCAATCGGCGAACCTCACCTTCAAACAGGCATCACACCAAATCGCAGCAAAGACCGCCGATTGAAGGACTGGATATTGGGTTGTCATTACTACTCTGCATACAGCCTGGATGATGAACACCTGGCTGAAATGCTTAGCGAAATTAATAAACACAATCTGAAATATGTGTGGGGTTACCCGGGCAGCCTGTATTACCTGGCAAGGTATGCCAGCAGCCAGGGATGGAATCGTCCGCTTAAATCTGTAGTGACCTGGGGGGACATGCTTCAGTCCCATTATCGCCAGATGATCGAAACGACCTTCAAGACCAGAGTATTTGATACCTATGGATGTGGGGAGGGGATCCAGATTTCTGCCCAGTGCGAGCAAGGCAATTACCATCTGCACTCATTTGATGTGATTGTTGAATTCCTGGATGATGCTGGAAATCCAGTGTCGGCAGGTAAACCTGGCAATATCGTTGTTACCCGGCTTCATCCCGGGCCGATGCCATTGATCAGGTATGCGGTTGGGGATATTGGAATACCTTCGAGCCAGGGACCATGCGCTTGCGGCCGTGGATTGCCAATCATGAAATCGGTACAGGGCAGAAGTGCCGATGTGATCATTACACCATCGGGCAACCGGTTGATCGTCCATTACTTTACGGGAATTCTGGAACATTTCAAGGAAATTGACACCTTTCAAGTTGTGCAACATGCACCAGGAAGGATAACGGTAAGAATCCTTCCAAAAGAGACAATTTCCGAATCATTGATCAGAGAAATGGTCAATGCATTGAAATCTCATGGCGCTTCAGATGTGGCTTTTAATATCGAGATCGTTGATGCGATCCCATTATCTCCAGCCGGCAAGCACCGTTTTATCATCAATGAACAGGATTTATTAAAGTAAAAAACTCATAGAGCTGGCAGTTGACCCATTGATCACCCTCATCCTTCCCGTCCGCAACGAAGGCAAATACATCCGCCAGTGCCTGGATGCCATCCTGACGCAGGATTATCCTCTGGATAAGATGGAAATCCTTGTGGCTGACGGTATGTCCACTGATGAGACCCGCAGCATTGTTAAGCAATATCAGGAGACTTACCCACAAGTAAGGCTGATAGATAACCCAGGCAAGATTGTGCCCACCGGAATGAACATTGCACTCAGGCGGGCAAAAGGGGAGATCATCATCCGGGTGGACGGGCATTGCATGATTGCTCCGGATTACGTGCGCAAATGCGTTGAGTACCTGGGGGATGAGAGCGTTGCCGGGGTGGGCGGACCCATGGAAACGATCGGAGAGGACGAAATCTCGCGGACCATAGCGATTGCCATGAGCTCACCTTTTGGGGTGGGCAACTCAACCTTCCGTACCGTATCCGGGAAAAGTATGTTCGTTGATACGGTGCCGTTTCCTGCCTTCCGGCGCGAAACGATCGACCGGGTGGGGATGTATGATGAGGAACTGGTCCGCAACCAGGATGATGAATACAGTTACCGCGTCAGGGAATTGGGAGGGAAGCTGCTCCTGGCAGCCGATGTAAGATCGCGCTATTTCAGCCGCGGCTCATTGAAAAGCCTGTGGAAGCAGTACTTCCAATACGGCTTTTACAAAGTCCGGGTCCTCCAGAAACATCCCCACCAGATGAGCATCCGCCAGTTCGTTCCGCCCGTGTTTGTTATGAGTGTGGTAATTGCGCTCCTACTGACAATTATTTTCCCCTGGGGGTGGATCATGCTGGCGCTGATTACAGGCAGTTACCTGGCAGCGAACCTGACTGCATCCATCCTCACGGCAGCAAAGAAAGGCTGGAAACGCCTGCGGCTGCTTCCGGTCACCTTCGTCATCCTGCACCTCAGCTATGGTTTTGGATTCATCTGGGGCCTGGTGAGATTCTGGAACCGCTGGGGAGACAAAACCGGGAAAGTGTCACATTTTTAGTCATTCTGTCACATCCACCCCTTCTCATCGCGGCCTTCAAAACCGCGATTTTTTATTATCTGATACAATACCCCTGTTAAACCTTTAATTCATGAGTGGAGGAAAGTATGCTGAAATTCGAAGATTGCGCTGAACTGAACAATGGTGTTAAGATCCCCTGGCTGGGATTTGGTGTGTTTGAGGTTCCGGAAGGTGAAGAAGTCATCCAGTCGGTCTTGTGGGCGCTGGAAGCGGGTTACCGCAGCATTGATACCGCCAAGATCTACCGCAATGAAGAAGGTGTGGGCAAAGCGCTCAAGCAGAGCGGCGTCCCGCGCGAAGAGATCTTTGTGACCACCAAGGTGTGGAACCGCGACCAGGGCTATCAATCCACCCTGGATGCATTTGACGCCAGCCTGAAGCGCCTTCAGCTCGATTACCTGGACCTGTACCTGATCCACTGGCCGGTTAAGGGCAAATATGTGGAAACCTGGCGGGCGATGGAGACGATCTACAAGAGCGGCAAATGCCGTTCGGTGGGTGTCAGCAATTTCATGATCCCCAACCTGGAGGACCTGAAAGCCAGCTCGGACCTGGTACCGGCCGTCAACCAGATCGAATATCACCCTTACCTGCAATCGCCAGAGCTGTACGAATACTGCAAGCAACACGGCACCGTGCTGGAAGCCTGGGCTCCGATCATGAAGGGGCAGGTGATGCAGGTGCCCGAGCTGATCGCCATTGGCGAAAAGTACGGTAAGACACCGGTGCAGGTCAGCCTGCGCTGGATCCTGCAGAAGGGCGTGATTGCTATCCCCAAATCGGTGCACCGCGAGCGCATCTTCAGCAACAAGGACATTTACGATTTTGAGCTGTCCACTGAGGACATGCAGGTGATTGCCGGTCTTGACCGCGGCTACCGCACCGGTCCGGACCCGTTCAATTTCGATTTCTAACCTGACCACAACATCCTCCCCCTTGATCAAAGGGGGAGGTGTGCAATATGAAAAGGAGGGAATATGCGTAGCATTCAGGATTGTGCGGTCCTGCATAACGGGGTGAAGCTACCCTGGCTGGGGTTCGGGGTGTTCCGCATCCCCCAGGATGAGGACGGGGTGCAGATGCTGCAGTGGGCTTTTGATGCAGGTTACCGCAGTGTGGACACGGCCATGATCTACTACAACGAGGAGACAGTGGGGCAGGCTGTCAAGCGGAGCGGCATCCTGCGCCAGGAACTGTTCATCACCACCAAGGTGTGGAACCGCGACCAGGGCTACGAAAGCACCCTGGCTGCCTTTGATGCCAGCCTGAAGCGCCTGCAGCTGGACTATCTCGACCTGTACCTGATCCACTGGCCGGAGAAGGGCAAATTCCACGATACCTGGCGTGCGCTGGAAAAACTGTACCGGGATGGCAGGGTACGGGCAATAGGGGTGTGCAACTTCATGGTGCACCACCTGGAGGACCTGCTGCAAACAGCTGAGATCGTGCCGATGGTCAACCAGGTCGAATTCCACCCGCGCCTGCAATCCCCTGCGCTGGTTGAATACTGCAAGGAGAAAAATATCCAGCTGGAAGCCTGGGCGCCGCTGATGAAAGGCCAGGTGATGGATATCCCTGAGTTGCAGCAAATCGGCCGGAAGTACGGTAAAGCCCCAACCCAGGTTGCCCTCAACTGGATGATCGCCCGCAACGTGGTCACCATCCCCAAGTCCAGCAAGCGTGAGCGCATCTTTGCCAATGCCGATATCTTTGATTTCGAATTGACAGTGGATGAGCTGGCTCTGATCGATGGATTGGACCAGAACCTGCGCATCGGCGAAGACCCGGATGACTACGATTTTGGCGACAGGTAGCTTTTCTCCAGAAGCAGGCAAGATAACCCATAAAAACCACCCCTCCTCGGCCAAGAGGAGGGGTGGTTTTTATGGGTTGGATTTCGCAGGCTGAAGCAGGGAGCTTAGAATTCTTTGATATGGTGGTTGAATTTCTTGGCAGGCAGGCCGGTAAAGAAGGCCAGCACTTTCAGCCAGGCGGTCTTTTTATCGGCGGTAAGCCCTTCCTCGCGGTATTCCCAGTTCTGTTTGCGCAGGTATTCCTGCATATCGGTGCGGTTCTTCTGCAAGGTATCCGCGGCATGCTGGTTGATGAAGGCTGCAGCCTGTGGATGATTAAAGCCATACAGGGCGTTCCCCTGGCGGATGTGCTGCATGCAAATGCCGGTGGATTGGGTGTAAATGCTGCGTAATTCGTCGTTCGCCAGGATTTCTTCATACAGCACGCTCAGGTTGTTTACGGCTGACTTCTGGGCGATGTCACAGATCGGGCAATTGCCTGAGGGTTCAAGCAGGTTGCGCCCGGCCCGTCTAGCTGTTGGAATCAGGCGGTCAAGAATGGACGACCTGCGGGTAGATCGGGCTGCTGCAGCCAGCTCCTGGCTGGCGTTGCGGGCGAGCACCTCGTAGATCATGTGCACTCCTGGCAGGTTGCCGCTGCTGGAGAGTTCGCTGGCAACCAGTAACCGGGTGTGGGGCGGGCAGAGACCGTAAGAACGGTTGACCGGCTCGCGGGCGGTGTTGTCGTTGGCATGTTCCCACAGAAAGGCGGTGATCGATTGCACCGCGGCAGCATGCTCGAGGCGGCAGATCGGGCAGCCGTCTTTACGGCAAGCCTGTTCCAGCCTTTCAATTGAAAGTGCAAATGCCATATTACCTTCTTCCTGGCCGAGCTCCAGCCAATTCTAATACACGAGCCGGGCTGTGTACCCGGACGAATCGATACAGGCATTATACCGGATGGACGCACACCTGGCATGAAAGCGCTGCGGGTGCATCAGGTATAATAGGCACATCCCAGGAAGAACTGAAAGGAACTTTATGAGCGACCTGCAACCCATCAATCGAACCCCTGCCGAAGACATCATCTTTGCCCTGGCCTGCGAAAGCGGGAAGCCTTCAGGTGAAAACAGCCTGCTTTTTGCTGCCAAATCGAGCGGAATTTACCACAGCCCTGATGGAGGAAAGCATTGGGAGCTGGCTTTTCACCTGGAGAATATGCAGGAACCCCTGCCTGCCCTGAGCATATGCCTGTCTCCTGATTTTGAGCATGACCATAATGTCTTTGTGGGGGTTCCGGGAGGCGTACTGCGCTCGTTTGATCGGGGGGTAACCTGGAAAGTGGAAAACCTGGCATCGCCGCCACCGGTAACCGGTGCGCTGGTGATCTCGCCGAATTTCATCGAAGATGGCATCCTGCTGGCTGGTACCAACGAGGATGGCATTTTCCGTTCACTCGACCGGGGATTACACTGGTCGACCTGCAATTTCAATTTGCTGGACTTGAATGTGCTCAGCCTGGCGATCAGCCCGGATTTTGCCCGTGACGAAATGCTGTTTGCTGGCACCGTGAGCGGGCTGTTCCGCAGCAAGAACGGCGGGCGTGCCTGGCGCGAGGTGGACTTCCCCTTCGGGTATGACCCGGTCTTGAGCCTTGCATTTGATCCCGCCTTTACCGACAGCAGGATGATGCTGGCTGGAACAGAAACCCAGGGTCTGCAGGTATCCCGCGATGCCGGTGCAACCTGGGAAAGGATAGGAGAAGATGTGCTGGTTCAGCCCATCAATGCCATCCTGTTTGGGCACAGCACCTGGGGAGCAGGGATGGTGTTCGTTTTGAACGGTGACCAGGTCTTTTGTTCGGATGACGGATTACAGGGCTGGCAGGAATGGGAACCGGCGGCCAGGCTGAACGAAGGCATCTCTGCCATTGCCCTTGCGGGCTGGGAAACCGGCAGCACACCGCAGCTGCTGGCGGGGCTGGCAGACGGTAGGGTCGTTGTTCTCATATAATTCGATGCTGGAACGATATAAGGATCTCCCCCTGCATCCAGCAAGGGGAGTTTTTTATTCGGGCAGTTCGCACAGGTAACGGGCGGTAAAGCGGTCGGTGATGAGGATGTTGATCCACCCGCCTTTCATGGCGGCATGGATGGATTGGGTTTTCCGTTTTCCACCTGCCACACCGATGCAGCGCTTCAGGTTCTTAAGCTGGTTGTACTTCATCCCGAATACCCGGTTGTCAAAGCCTGAGGATATTGGCTCTCCAGCTGCATTGTAAAAATGCAGGCAGATATCCCCGACAGCGCCGGTTGCTGCCAGCGATTCCAGTTCTTCGGGGTTAAAGGTGTTGCCGCTGTCCTTCAAGAGGCGGGATGGTTCCAGGCAGCCGATTCCCATCAGCCCCAGGGTGACCTTATCAAACATGTTGATCGTTTCCCTTACGAATGAATCGCGTAAGAAACTCTCGCGCATCTCCTGGCTTGCCACCACTGCCGGAGCAGGCAGGAATAAGGGTTTACCGTTTACCAGGTAAGAAAGTTGGCGTACCAGGTTGTTGGCATGGTATTCAGCTGAGGGATTCCCCATTCCTCCCAGAGCCTGTACAACCGTGGCATTGGTCTGGCGAGAAACATGACGAAGGGACCGAACCATGGCTCCCAGGGCACTGCTCCAGGATGACACTCCGATCACTTCATCCTGCTCCAGGGTGGTTTCCAGGTAATATGCTGCTGCCGCGCCGATAGCCCGGATGGTTTCTTCTTCCGATTCATCCTCGCTCTCAGCCACGACCACGTCGCGCATGTTGTAGCGCTGCTGCAAGCAGTCTTCCATATCCGGGTAGGCGCCTGAGGGGGGAGTGACCGTGATACGCACAATCCCCTCACGGCGGGCGCGTTTGAGCATGCGAGAAACGGTTGCCTGGGAAAGCTGCAGCCGGTCAGCAATATCCGGCTGGGTCCAGTTGCGTTCGTAATACAGCCTGGATATTTTTGCGATCAGCCTGAGTTCATCCAGTTGGGTCATGGGTACCTGATTTTAAGGCTGATAAACGGTGCGGGCAATCGCATCTTTCCAGCCGCTGTACAATCCTTTGCGGGTGGATTCATCCATTTTGGGTTCGAACAGATCCACCTGGCGGGGTAAAGCGGCGATTTCGGCTTCATCTTTCCAAATGCCAACCTCAAGGCCGGCCAGGTAGGCCGCCCCAACCGGGGCGATGTCGCTGGAAAGGTTGCGCTGGACAGGCCGGCCAAGGATATCTGCCTGGAACTGCATCAGGAAGGTATTCTGGCTGGCGCCGCCATCTGCCAGGAGCTTCTGCAAGGGCGCTCCGGAATCCGATTCCATTGCATCGAAAACATCCCGCACCTCGTATGCGATGGCTTCTAGTGTGGCACGGGCGATGTGCGCCATGTTGCTGCCGCGCGTCAACCCGCTGATGTTTCCGCGGGCGCGGTCCTTCCAGTGCGGTGCGCCCAGCCCGACAAAGGCAGGCACCAGGTAAACCCCGTCTGTGCTGTCCACGCTTGTTGCCAGTTCCTCGATCTTCTTGCCGGTATCCTGCAAACCGAAGAGCTGCCCGAACCACTGAACCGCCGAACCGGTTACCAGAATATTGCCTTCGAGGGCGTAGCGGACCTGCTGGCGGGAGTATGCCACCGTGGTGGATATGCCGCGGGATGAAAAGATGGGCTGCAGGGTAGGGCTCATCAAGGATGTACCGGTGCCGTAGGTGGCCTTGACCATACCCGGCTCGAACCCGGCATGCCCGAAGAGGGCAGCGTGGGAATCTCCCACCAGGCTGGTAACCGGGATGCCCCCGGGCAGTTTGCCGAGCGGAACCGTCTCGCCATAGAAAGCGCTCGAGTGTTTGATCTCAGGCAGGGCTGCTGGCGGGATGCCGAAGAGATCCAGAAGCTCCGGCTCCCAATCTGCGGTTTCGAGGTTGAACAGCTGGGTACGGGAGGCGTTGCTGGTATCAGTGGCATGCACTTTCCCACCGGTCAGGTTCCACAGGATCCAGCTGTCAACTGTACCGATGGCCAATTCACCGCTGGTGGCACGTTTGTACCCGTCAGGGATGGAATGTAGCAGCCAGCGTGCTTTGCTGCCGGACGGCATCGGGTCGATGGTCAGGCCGGTCAGGCGGGTGATGTGCCCATCCAGCCCGCGGGCGCGCAGGTCGTCGCAGAAGGGACTGGTGCGACGGCATTGCCAGATGATGGCGGGACCGGCCGGTTCACCTGTTTTCCGGTCCCAGACCAGGACCGTCTCGCGCTGGTTGGTGACGGCTACGGCTGTAATAGAATTGCGGAGCTGCTCTGAAAGATGATCAACCAGTTCGACAATACAGTCGCGGGTTGTGTTCCATAACATCCAGCCGTCTTGTTCCACCCAGGCAGGGCGGGGGTAGCTGATCTGGACCGGGCGTGAAGCCCTGGCCAAGACCTGGCCGGTTTCATCAACCAGCAAAGCCTTGGTATTGGTAGTGCCCTGGTCAATAGCAAGGATGGTGCGCATGTTTACCTCCCAAGCAGTTCAAAGGCGGCTTTTTCAATTCCAGCCGGGTTCAACCCGAAGTAGTCGAACAGGAAGGAGACCGAACCGGTCGGCATGAACACACCGGGGAAGCCGAGCAGGCGCATGGGGACAGGCTGGTTTTGCACTACCACTTCAGCCACTGCTCCGCCCATGCTGCCAGAGGTGGTAGCTTCTTCGATGGTGATGATGCCCTTGGTTTCACTGGCTGCCTTGAGGATGGCTTGCTGGTCGATCGGACGGACGGTTGCCAAGTTCAGGACGCGCGCCTGGATACCTTGCTGAGCCAACAGTTCGGCACCCTGCAGGGCAACAGTTACCATGGTGCCATTGGCAATGATGGTGATATCTGACCCTTCACGCAGTTGAACCGCTTTGCCAATCTCAAACTGGTAGCCTTCGGGATGGACAACCGGAACCGGGTAGCGGCTGACACGTAAAAACACCGGACCATCGAACTTGTGAATTGCATGCATTGCCTGGTAGGTTTCCACCGGGTCGGCCGGGACGATTATGGTCATGTCTGCAATCGCCCGCATCCAGGCGATATCTTCGATTGAGTGGTGTGATGCGCCCAGCTCGCCATAGGCGATACCGCTGCTCATGCCGCACACTTTCACATTGGCATGCGAGTAAGCCAGGTCCACCTTGATCTGCTCGGTCGCCCGTCCGGTCAGGAAGCAGGAAGCGCCGCTGACAAACGGCCGCTTACCGCCGTTTGCCAGGCCGGCAGAGACGCCGATCAGGTCCTGTTCGGCGATACCGACATTTACCACCCGCTCGGGAAAGGCTTTCTTAAAAGCGTTCAACTTGCTGGAGCCGACCGAGTCATTGACAACCACCACAACCCGTTCATCACTGGCGGCCAGTTCTTCCAGCGCCTTGCCAAATGCATCCCTGCAATCGAATTTTTCGCTCATGCCTGCACCTCTCCCAACTCAACTAATGCCTGTGCCAGCTCTTCCTGGGTCATTACCCGGTGATGCCAGCCTACCTGGTCTTTGATAAAAGACACTCCCTGTCCTTTATGAGTGTGCGCCAGCACGCAGGTGGGTTTACCCTCCTGCAGCGGCACACGCTGGAACAGGTCAAGCAGGGCGGCATGATCGTGACCATCCACTTCGACCACTTCCCAGCCAAAGGCGCGCCATTTATCCGCCAGGGGTTCAAGCCGGTTGGTCGCCTCGGTGTAATCGCCCTGCTGCAACCCGTTGCGGTCGATGATCACGGTCAGGTTGTCCAGCTTATGGTGGGCGGCAGACATGGCTGCCTCCCAGTTGCTGCCTTCCTGCAGTTCACCGTCACCGGTGATAACAAAGACACGGCGGGGTGACTTATCCATTTTGGCGGCGATGGCAGTTCCCACTCCAAAAGGCAGCCCATGACCGAGGGGGCCAGTGGAGGCTTCGATTCCGGGAAGCTTGGTGTTGCTGGGATGCCCGTTCAGGGGTGAGAGAGCCTGCTCATAGGTATCCAGCATCTCTACCGGGAAGAAACCGCGGTAAGCCAGGACAGTATAAAATGCGCCTGAGCAATGACCTTTGCTGAGAATCAGGCGGTCCCGTTCGGGATCTGTTGGATTGGACGGGTCGACATTCAGCACCCCAAAGTAAAGGGTAGTCAGGATATCGGTGACAGAGAGGTCTCCGCCGGTGTGGCCGAGTTTGGCCTTTACGATGGTTTTCATATTGTGGCGGCGGATCTCGTACGACTTTTCATACAGAAGTTTTGGATCGGTGATCAAAGTATCCTCCAGATAAATGAACATTATTTCACATTAGATAAATAGTGCAATAACTTGACAGGAGCATCCAATTTTGCTATAGTAAACATTAGAGAACGTGCTGAATAATTATTCACTACAAAATATATATTCATATTATAGGAACAATTTGAGATTTGTCAAGTATGCCATTATCATATAACAGCCCTGGCAGAGGTAAAAATCAATCAAGCCAGGTGATCATTTGTTCACCGTTGGAAACTTGACCAAGTGCTGCGGATTTGCTATAACATAAACAGGTGTGTTGATTTCAAAGGTTACAAGCATTCGTGGATACCGAGCAGCGGAAATTACTTTATAAACTGGCCGTAGCGTATTACGAAGACGGGCTTACCCAAAAGCAGATTGGAAAAAGATTCGGGGTATCACGGATCAAGGTTTCACGGTTGTTGCAGCAGGCGCGCCAGCAGAAAATTGTCAATATCCACATCACACCGGTGGATGACGCCAATATTGACCTGGAGCGCGTTTTATGCCAGAAGTACGGGCTGGATGAAGTCATCGTGGTGCCGGTAAAGAACGGGCAGGCGGTTGATTTCTACCATGAACTGGGTGTTGCGGCAGCGGATACCTTGCAAAGGTCGCTGCAAAACAAGGAAGTCATCGCCATCACCTGGGGCAGAACCTTAAAAGCAGTGGTCAATAACCTGCCTGCAATGACCAAACCGGAGATCCGGGTGGTACAGGCGCTGGGCGGGATCAACTCGCCGGATGTTGAGATCAACGGATCGGAACTGGCCCGCAAGCTGGCCCAGATCGTGGGGGCGCGGCCGATCTTGTTATCTTCACCCGGGTTGGTGGCATCCAAGGAAATCCGGGATGCCCTGATCAAGGATCCGCAGATCAGCCGGGTAATTGACCTGGCAGCCAGAGCAGATATTGCCCTGGTTGGGGTTGGGGCGCTGAATCCTGAATCGCTGGCGCGCCGGTACAATATCATCTCCCGGGATGATTTTGAGCGCCTCAAAGCCCGGGATGTTATTGGAGACATCGGGCTCAGGTACTTTAACTCGCAGGGTGAGCAGGTGGATGATGAATTGCATGACCGCACCATCGGCCTGGACCTCAACCAGCTGCGCAAAGTGAAACGGGTAATTGGTGTTACAGGAGGCCCGGATAAGGTCGAATCGATCCGGGCGGCATTAAAAGGCAAGCTGATCAATGTGTTAATAACAGACGACAATACTGGTAAAGCTTTGTTGGAGAATAGTACGGCCTGAGTATCTATTAGCAACCAGAACCTGATAAGGATTGACGATGGCACATTGTTTTATAGGCGTTGACCTGGGTACCGGGGGGGCAAAAGCAGCTGTTATTAATGACCAGGGTGAGACACTTGGCTATGCTTTTGAAGAATTCACCATTTTCACGGAGAAACCCGGTTGGTCTGAGCACGAAGCCAGCGCCTACTGGGATATCACCTGCCGGCTGATACGCGAATCGATGCTGAAGGGGAATGTCGATCCGCGTGATGTTAAAGGAATCGCCATTTCTTCCGCTCTGCCTGCCCTGGTGATGGTAGACCGGAACCATAATCCGCTGCAGCGTTCTTATAACTTGATGGACCGCCGGGCAACCGAAGAGGTAACCTGGCTTAAGGAAAACCTGGGAGAAAAAGAGATTTTCAACATTACCGCCAACCGGCTGGAAGATCATCCCTCCTGGGTGAACCTGATGTGGGAAAAGAAGCACCGTCCTGAAACCTTTGGCAGGATATTCAAAGCTCTTACCCCTGATGGATACATTACCTTAAAATTGACCGGCAAAGCAGTTATGCATTACAGTGCAGCCCCATTCGTGGGAGCATTTAACCTGAAAACGATGCATTTTGACACAGGAATGTTAGAAAGGACCGGGATAGATCCCGCAATTCTGCCGGAGCTGCATTCGTGTGAAGAGGTTATTGGAGAAATCACTCCCCAGGCTGCTGCTGCGACCGGGCTGCTGGCAGGGATACCCGTAGCCTGTGGCCAGGTGGATTGCAATGCCTCCTGGGTAGGCGCTGGCGCGATCAGCGAAGGCGACCTGCAAAGCAACCTGGGCACCGTTGGCAATTTCGGGATCGTTCATAAAAGCCAGGAGTTCATCTATTCCCCGATCGGTTACCTGATGATCAACTTCCCCTACACCGTGGATTCAAAAAATACCCTGGTTACCGTTCCCACCACCATGACCGGCGGGCAGTCGCTGCGTTTCCTGCGAGATACCTTTGGACAGGCTGAAATGGAAGTGGAAAAACAGCTGGGCGTATCAGCTTATGACCTGCTGACCATGCAGGCGGAAAAAGTGCCAATCGGGAGTGAGGGGCTGGTGGTTCTGCCTTTCCTGATGGGAGAACGCACGCCGATCTGGGACGCCCAGGCACGCGGCGTGATCTTCGGTTTATCTTTACAGCACGGTAAAGGCCATGTTGTGCGGGCGATGATGGAATCGGTGGCTTATGCCATGTATGATTCTTTCCGCCTGATCAAAGAAGCCGGCCTGAAGGTGAATTTCCCGATGGTGCTGAATGAAGGCGGGGCTGTCAGCAGGCTTTGGCGAAAGATCATCTCGGATGTTTTCAATGTGCCGATTGCATTGGTGAAGCGCAGGGTAGGGGCGCCTTACGGCGACGGCATCCTGGCTGGAGTGGCAACCGGGGCGTTCAAAGGTTTTGGCGTAGCCAAAGATTGGGTCGAATATGTGGAACCCATGGAGCCTTCGGCAGAAAACCATGCCCGCTACATGGAGTATTTCGGTGTGTACAAATCGATCTATGAGCATGTAAAACCGGATTTTCAATCACTGGCAAAACTGCGCGAAAGCAATTGAGCCAGTTGATTGACCGTCAGAACATTAAAAAATCGGCGAACCTATTGAAAAAAGTTTGAAAAAGCCGTACAATCAATATTTAGATATAAACGTTTACGTAACGTCTAAAATTATTCCCTTGTAGGTTCGTCAAAAGAAAGGAGGTGTAACTCACTCACCAGCAAAAAGCAGTTAACCAAGAATGTGTACCAGAACTACTATCGTGTTGTTTCACAAATTCTAGGAGGATAGAATGGTTAAGAAAACAATTAGCCGACGTGACTTTCTAAGGGTAAGCGCCCTGGCTGCTGCCGGCGCTGCTCTTGCAAGCTGCGGTCCAAAAGCGACTGAAGCACCAGCTGGCGGCGAAGCCCCAGCGACCGAGGCACCATCTGGCGGCGAAGCACCGCCCGCTGAAGGTGTGGTCCTGGACATTATGTCCCTGGCTGAGTATCAGGCTCCCTACCAGGAGATCTGGAACGTGTATGCTGGCGAGAATCCCGGCATCACCGCCAATGTGTTTGCTATCAATGAAGATACCGCTGCCGCTTATGAGGCGAAAGTTGCCGGCGGTTACCTGGCAGCCATCGAACTGACCCAGGAAATGCAGATCTTCTTCGATAAGAGCAACTACGAAATGGCACTGGATCTCTCCACCCTCGAATTCGACTGGTGGGACCGCTTCACCTTCGATGCCAAGAATGCCTGGGCTGACCTGTTTGGCCTGCCCGGTCCACGCTCGCTGGACTTCATGAAAGGCCAATTTATGGCATGGCAGTTCAATGGCGATGCGATGAAGGAAGCCGGCCTGGATCCCCGCAATGATGTCCGCAGCTATGATGACTTTGTGAAGTGGATGGACGAAGGCAAAGCCTTTGTTGAAGCATCCGGCGGCAAGTATGACGCCTTTTGGAAGCAGGGCTGGCACAACTGGATCTTTGGCAATAACTATTCAGAGTGCTTCTGCGATTTCTTTGCCGATGGCAGTGCAGACCGCCGCGTGGCATGCTGGACCGGCGAAGCCAAATTCAACGCTGAGGACAGCCCCTACCGCCACTTCTTCCAGTTCTACCTGGATGCCAAGGATAACGGCTGGATCCCGGCAGACATGCCGAACTTGCTGTGGGAAAATGACATGGAAGCCACCTACATCAGCGGCAAGTCTGTCATGATGGTTCATGGTCCATGGGTATGGGATAAAGCTGCAGCTGCCGGCTCAACCTTCGAACAGGTCGGCCTGCCTGCCACCCCGCCGGTTGACATGGATACCTGGAAACAGTTTGCCCTGCCGGTGAACATTGACAACCAGTGGTTTATCCGCGCCGGTGTGGACAAACTGGATATCTTCCCGAATATCCAGCATGCCTGGAACTGGTTCTTCAGCCCGGATATTATCCCGCTGCGCTGCGATGCCGAAGGCCGTATGCCGCTCTACACCCTTGATGCACCGTTCGAAACCAAGGGTATGCAGTGGCAGTCGGTTGGTAAGCATATTGGCGTCAAAGGTGGAGATTTTGGTGATGCCACCGAATGGGATGAAGGTCTGACCGGCCTGGTAATGGCGAGCCCGCGCAAGAAGAAAGGCTCCAAGGGCGTGTTTGACTGGGAATCCAACGGTCTGAACGTCTGGTTTGCCAACCTGTACAGCGGCAAGTGGACGGTCCAGGACTGCCTTGACGAAGCCCAGAAGAACTACGATGAGAGCTACGAGGCTGCCTAAGCAGTAACGCTGTAAAGTTTTGGGGCGGTCCCGATCAAAAACCGAGGAGGACCGCCCTCACCTTAATGGGAGAAGAGAATGGAAGTGCCTGCCAACCTGCCGACCGTACAACCCATCAAGCCAGCAAAACCAAAACTGAGTAAGATGCAGCGCTCCCGCATCCGCTCAGACTGGGCATTCATTGCCCCGCAATTCATCATTTTTGTAGTTTTAACCATTGTCCCGCTTTTTATTGCAATACCAATCCTGTTTACTGATAAGGCTCAGTTCAATGATCCCCAGGTAAACCCAGTTGGATGGAAAAACTTTACTGCCGTGTTTACCGAACGCAGCGTGCAGGATGATTACCTGCCAGCATTACAAAAGACTGTCATTTTTGTGTTACTAAACTACAGTACCATCTATATCTTTGGACTTTCACTGGCCTTGTTAATGTATGAGGTTGGTTTTAAGGGGGGGTTTTTTACCATCGTTTATATGCCGCTGATGTTGTCCGGTTTGGCGACAGGGTATGCAGCCGTAATGCTCTTTGCCCAGGAAACCGGGACCGGGAACTTACTGCTGATGAAAGCCGGAATTATCAAGGAGCAAATCAACATTTACTCCGCAACTGGAACAGCTTTTATCCTGCCGCTCATGGTTGGCTGGCGGTACGCTGGCTACAACATGGCTATCTTCCTGTCCGGACTGCTTTCGATCCCTACCGAGACGATCGAAGCTTCGGTTGTTGACGGAGCTTCTTACTGGCAGCGCCTTTTCCGGATCTACTTTCCCCAGATGCTGCCTTCCTTCATCCTGGCAACGACCATGTGCTTGATCGGATCGTTCTCCGTGTTTGATGAACTGGTGGCCCTTGGTGCAACGTATGTCAACCCGGAGGCCAAGCTGCTCAGCATTATCTTCTTCACTTACGGTTTCCAGATCGACCGGCTGGCAATGGGGATGACACTGGCATTGGAAACCTTTGTGCCGCTCATGCTGTTAGGTATCCTCCTGCAGCGCTTGCAGCGCAGGCTGCAGTATTAAAGTGAGGAGATCAAAATGAGTACACAATTCTTATCTCCTGAAAAAATCAAAGATACCAAACCCCCTGTGATCGGCTTAAAAGGCCGCAGGATCGGGTTGCGCATTTTTGCTACCGTTATCATGATCGTCTATAGCGTTGTTACGCTCTTCCCGTTTTATGCCCTGTTCATTCGCAGCTTTGTTCCCACCAAGGAAAGCTCTGAATTGCATTTATGGCTGCCCGAAGTCCAGGAAGTGAGTGTGAACCAGGAAATAGGCAACCTGGCAGTGTTCTATAACCTGGATATGAAAGCCTTTAAAATTGCCATGGGCATTCCTGAGACAGCGTATATACCTTCGCGCGATAAACTGGTGGACGTGGCTGAGAAATACAACCTGAATATCGCTGATATCCAGCAGTACTTCGAGGGTTTCTACCTCTACAACGGCTGGAATACACTTTTCAGAACCAGCATGAACAGCCAGACTTTCTGGCGGGCTTTGATCCGGACTTTCGTTGTTACTTTCTTCAGCCTGTTGTTAAGCATAATCCTGTCTATCATGACAGGCTACGGGCTGGCAGGATTGAAACGTAAAGACCAGATGACGGTTTATAACATATACCTGCTGCAGATGGTCATCCCAATCATGTTGATCATCCTGCCGCAGTACCAGTTGTTCCAGTGGATCTATAACCTCTTCCCGCAATATAATGTGCAGGGCAGCGCTTTCCGGTACAGCGCCCAGCTGATTGCCTTGATCTTGATCAATATTAAAGGAACTGCTTTATCAACAATGATCTTCACCTCGGCCATAAGCGGAATCCCGAAAGACCTTGAGGATTCTGCCATGATTGATGGAGCCAGCCGGATTCAATATTTACGCCAGATCCTGTTTCCCCTGCTCAAGGTTCCGATCGTCAGCCTGGTCGTGATCCAGCTGCCGGCGTTTTATAACCAGTTCCTGGAACCGTATGTCTACCTGGATCCGCCGAACTCTACCCTGCTGCCATTCATCCAATCTGCTGTAGGCCAGTTCTCCACCAATTTCCAGGTGATCTATGCCGGTGTGTTTGCCTCTGTGGTCCCGCTTGTGATTTTATACCTTGTCTTCCGCAGTTACTTCGTTGAAGGCGTTATGGCTGGAGCTATCAAAGGATAAGGATGCGCTACGATCCGACAAGACAACACGTAAAGTATCCCTTCTTTAATGCAGGCAAAAAGCGGGAGCAGGCAGTAGGGGTAGTATTTCAACCAAAAACTTACCAGGGTTTTCAAAGAGGGATAAACCTCCTGGCGAAAGCCATTCGCCCGACACTGGGTCCTTTACCGCGACAGGTGGCAATGGCGGGTGTCCGCTACGACCTGCGGGTGGAATTCCTGGATAATGGGGCGGACATCGCCCGCCATATTATCCAGATCGATGATCCGGATGAGGATGTGGGTGCGATGTTCCTGCGCGAAGTGCTCTGGAACCTGCAGATGCAGACCGGGGATGGCACCGCAACCGCAGCAGTCCTGTTTGCATCCGTATTCAATGAAGGGGTTCACTACATTACATCTGGTGGAAATGCTTCCCGCCTGAACCTTTTCCTGCACCAGGCGCTGGAGTTGGTTATTGATGAACTTAACAAGCAGGTGGCCCCGCTGGAATCAGAAGAGCACCTGGTGAATATTGCGGAGTCGCACTGCTTTGACCCGTTGCTGGCCAAATACCTGGGGGAGATGTTTGATGTAGCGGGAGAATTCGGCCGGGTGGAAGTGCGCCCTGGCAACCGCCGCGAACATGAGCGGGAGTACTTTGAAGGAATGTACTGGGATGTAGGCTTGTTCAGCCGTGAGATGATCACGGACATGAACAGCTACAAAACCGAGCTGGAAAATGCAGCCATCATCATCAGTGATTTCGATATTCAAAGCCCCGAGGAGCTCTACCCGGTGCTGGAGACAGCCCTGCGCGAAAATATCCGCAACCTGTTCATCATGGCAAAAAGTTTGTCTCCCAAGGCGATCAATTTCCTGCTTTCCAACAGGAACCCTGAGCGCCTGACCGCTGTTGCCGTAAAAAATCCTGGCCTGGATAATGCCCAACGTAAGGCTGTAATGGAAGATATCGCCATCCTGACCGGAGCCAAACCCTTTGTGAAAGATGCCGGGGAAACCTTCTTATCGGTCAAGCCGGCTGACTACGGCCTGGCACGCAAGATCTGGGCAGACCACGAGCATTTCGGTTTTTCAGGCGGCAAGGGTGACCCGCGCAGTATCCGCAAGTACATCCAAACTTTGCGCACCCTCTATCAAAACGAAGATGATGTGATCATCCGGGATGAGATTCGCTCCCACATTGGCAGGCTGCTGGGTGGAACGGCAACAGTTTACGTCAGCGGTTCTACCGATGAAGAAATAAAGGCGAATGTTGAAAATACCAGGCGGACCATTGCCGCGATGCGGACTGCAATGCTGGAAGGGGTTGTCCCTGGCGGCGGCCTGGCCTTGCTTGAGTGCATTCCCGCTTTGAACGAAAAAATGCATTCCTGCACAGACATAGACGAACGCGCAGCATATTACATCCTGACGAATGCTTTACGGGCTCCATTTGAGGCAATCGTTGGAAATGCCGGTTACAAACCCGATTATGTCAGGGCTCAGATGGACGCTGCTGGAAATGGACATGGATTTGATGTTAAGACCGGGAAAGTGGTCAGGCTTGATGAAACTGGTATCCTGGACCCGGCATCCCTGGTAAAGACAGTGGCTTTCAGCGCCATAAGCAGCGCTGCCCTGGCGTTGACTGTTGATGTTCTCGTCCATCACCGCAAACCTGAAAAAGCAGCGCTGCCGGAAAGAGCAAAGATCCGGAAATTGTAGTTTACGGTTGATATTGGAGGAAAACCATATGAAGATGCAGGCTCTCAGGAAGACCGCCCCTGGAGTGGGTCATATTGAAATCCAGGAAGTTCCCGTCCCAGAAATCGGCGACAATGATGTTTTGATGAAAGTATATGCTGCAGGGATCTGCGGAAGCGACCTGCTGATACAGGAAGACAAGCATTTTTACCGCGCCCCGGTAACCCTTGGGCATGAATACGCCGGCATCGCTTACAAGGTAGGCAAGAATGTAACCCGGGTTAAAGAAGGGGATAAGTTTGTCTCTGATATCGAGTGCGGTGGGGGTGATTGGCTGGGAGTAACGATTGATGGGGCATATGCTCCATTTATGAAGGTGCCTGAGCACGTTATCTACCGTATGCCGGATGAAGTCCCTCTGTCGCATTGTGTCCTGGCTGAACCGGTGGTAGCAACCCATCACCTGATCCAGGAGCGCGCCCAGGTAAAGGTAGGCGATGATGTCGTCATTGTCGGCCCAGGTCCAATGGGAATCATGGCTGTGCAATATGCCAGGCTGTGCGGCGCAAAACGGATATTCCTGATCGGGCTGAAGTCCGATGAGAAGAGGCTGGGGATCGGCAAACATGTCGGCGCTGATTACATCCTGTATTCTGAAGATAGCCCGGAAAAGTTGGTTATGGAAGTAACCGGCGGCAAGGGCGCTGAATTTGTACTGGAATGTTCTGCCAGCCAGGAGGGGGTGCAGCATGCGATCGACTGTGCCCGCAAGGCGCATGAAGGGCCGGGTGGCAAAGGCGTGGTGGTGTTCATCAGCCTGTGGGGCAAGAAGATCACCGTGAACATGGATGAGGTCAGCCTGGGTCAGCTTGACATCCGCGGATCGTGGTCATGGAACGGCAAAGAAACCTGGGAGCATGCGGTGGACCTGCTGAGCAGGCAGGTATTTAACCTGGATCCAATGATCACAAACCATTACACACTGGACCAGTGGGAACTCGCGTTTGAGAACTTGCGCACCAAGCAGGATGTAAAAGCATTCATCCATCCAAACGGATTGGATTGGGCAGGATAAAAGAATTCCTCTATACCTGATGTAAACCTGGCTGGTGGAAATTGCAGAGGATGTTTGCAAGAAAACCAGCCAGAAACATTTATGCGATTGATCATGTGAACAGGGGATGGATAATTGACCAGTATTCGCTACAATAATGGTTGAAGAAAGGCAGGGAAGAAAAATGGAAAAAATGAAAGCAGTTGTGGTCCACGCACCGATGGATTTTGGGGTTGAAGAGGTAGCTATACCTGCAGTACCGGCAGGAGGTTTGTTGCTAAAAGTAAACGCTTGCGGATTGTGCGGGTCTGACCTGCGCACCTTGCGCAGCGGCCACCGCAAAGTAACCCTGCCATGGACGATCGGGCATGAGATTGCCGGTGAGGTGGTAGAAACCGGCTCTGCTTACCAGGGCGGCTGGAAAGTCGGCGAGCACCTAGCCGTGGGGCCAGTGGCTTATTGCGGTAAGTGCGATTTTTGTTTCAGCGGGCAATACGAATACTGCGAGGATTATTACGAGATCGGGCAGCGCTGGCCGGGGGGGTTGGCAGAATTCATTGCCATCCCGGAGGAAAGCGTCCGATTGGGTACTATCCGCTCCATCAGCGCCGATGCTGATATGGCTGCTGCTGCCATCTCTGAGCCGGTATCTTCCTGCGTGAATGCACAAGAAAAGGGCAATGTTTCCCTTGGGGATACTGTGGTCATTATAGGAACCGGCCCGATTGGTTGTATCCATATTTCCCTGGCGCGGGCACGGGGTGCGACGAAAATTATTGTGGTTGATATTGTCGATGAACGGTTGAAACTGGCAGAAGCATTTGGACCCGACCACACCATCAACGCCAGTAAGGTTGACCTGGTGGCTGAGGTCAAACGCCTGACCGAAGGGAAAGGCGCAGAAGTGGTGATCACCGCAACGCCCTCTCCGGTTGCACAGATTCAGGCTGTTGAGATGGCACGCAAAGCCGGCCGAATCCTGGTGTTTGGCGGTTTGCCGGTAGACCAGGCCAAGCCGGGTGTAGATATGAATATCGTGCATTACAACGGGCTGCATATCATTGGAACCACGACATTTGCACCGCGGCACCAGATGACCGCTCTGAAACTGCTGCTCTCTGGCAGGGTCCCGGCTGAAAAATTGATTACCCGCTTCCCGCTGACAGACTTCAATGCCGGCGCTCAGCTGGCCCTGGATGGAAAACTACTTAAGGCAGTATTTATCCCGTAATAATTATTGGAGGTAATGATGAGAGCTGTTGAAGTTCCGGCCGGTGTCAGGCTGCCTTTTTTAGATAAGGGGATCAGCCAGGTGGCCATGGTAGTGGAGGACCTGGATAAAACAGTAGAGAATTACTATAAGGTCTTCGGAATCGGCCCCTGGCATTTTTACACCTACGAACGCCCGCTGGTCAAGCACATGACTTACCATGGAAAAGATGTAGATTACTCCATGCGGGTGGCGTTATCTTACTTTGGCCCGATGCGGGTGGAGTTGATCGAAATGAAGCGCGGCGATACAGTCTACGCTGATTTCGTCAAAGAGCATGGATATGGTGTACACCATTTCGGACTGGTGGTAGAAAACATGCAGGAGGCCATCCAGCAGGCTGAAGCCGCCGGGTACAAGGTGATCATGGACGGCGCCGGATTCGGACTGGATGGCGACGGGCATTATGCCTACCTGGATACTGAAGATACCCTGGGAACCACCTTTGAACTGATCTGCCGTCCTGAACGGCGTATGAAACCGGAGAGGGTGTACCCGCCAGAAGAGTAATAAAAAAACGGAGGAAGGCATGAACAATCACCTCTCACTGCCTGTTATGGTTGAGCGCCTGGAAGAAAACCGGATGCCTTATGGAGTCCTTTCGCTCCAGGATGGAATGAAAATCCTGGTTACGCAGCGGGGAGGCCGCATCTTTGGGCCTTTTCTGGATGATGCAAGCGGGGGGTTGCTGTGGGCGAATAATGCCTGGGCTCAAAAAGAACCATTTGGGTCATTCCTTGAGAGCGGGCACTGGAATTTGGGCGGCGACCGGATGTGGATTGCCCCTGAATTGCAGTACAGTGTCACCGACCGGAAGGATTTCTTTGGATCCTTCCGGCTGCAAAAGCAAATGGATCCGGGGGTTTATACGCTGGAGAGAACGAAAGAGAATGAGTGGCGCCTGGCGATGGAGATCGCCATGGAAGCTGAGGTGCTGGCAAAGGGGACGAAAGAACTCAGCATTGAACGCCGCATTCACCCTATTGATGATCCCCTGCGGGCATTGGGCAATTATGCCGAGCTGATCGAAGGCGTACGTTATGCCGGGTATGAGCAGGTCATCAGCATGCAGGAGAAAAAGACTGATGACATCCTCAGCGAGGTCTGGTCGCTGCTGCAAATCAACCCCGGGGGAGAGCTGCTGATCCCGGCAGCCGGATGCGTGGAGCAGAATGATTATTACCAGCCGATCGATGATACCCTCGAAACCAGGTATGAGCATCACGTATCCCTGAAAATTACGGGCAACCGCACTTACAAACTCGGTTTCAAGGCTGCCCAGGTATTTGGCCGGATTGGGTATTTCAATAACCTGACTGACAGACAGGCGTATGTGCTCATCCGCAACTTCTTCAATAACCCCTCGGCGGTGTATGCAGAAGAGCTGGACTACAAGCCCGGCTGCCATGGACATTCTATCCATGTGTACAACGACAATGGCGGGCTGGGCGGTTTTGGTGAACTGGAATGCAACGGGCAAACCTTTGGCGGAAACACAGGCCGCAGCGGGGCGGTGGAGCAGCTGCCGCTCTGGTTTTATGTTGGCGACCGGGAAAAGATCAAGCGGATCACCTACAATCTGCTTGGTGTCAGGTTATGAAGAAGTTATGATCATATGATCATGCATGAACAGTTGACACCATGAAGTGGTAATGCTATATTCAAAACGGTTACACACCCTTTGGGTAAGGAGAAGACCATGGAGCTATTAAAGCATTTACAGCAGCTGGAAGAAACCGGTGACCCAATCCGGGTTGGACTGGTAGGCTGTGGTCAAATGGGATCGGGGATGATGCATGTCACCCGCAAAATGGCAGGCATGACTACGCAAGCAGTGGCAGATATTGATCCAAACCGTCCACTCAAAGAATTGCACCTGATGGGTGTACCTGATACAGAGATTGTAATCACCACCAACCGGCTGCAGGCAGAAGATGCCCTGCAAAAAGGCAAGTATCTGGTCACCGAAGATGCTGTCATGCTGGCTACTCTGGAAGGGTTGGACATCCTGATTGAAGCAACCGGGTATACCGAGATTGGTGCCCAGGTTGCCTGGAACTGCATCCTCAACAACAAGCACATCGTAATGCTGAATGTAGAGACAGATGTCACGGTGGGTGTCTTTTTGAGCCGCATGGCACAAAAGGCCGGCTTGATCTACACGGTTGCAGCGGGTGATGAACCGGCGGTTTGCAAGATGCTGTATGACTTCTCCACCACGCTCGGGTTTGAGGTGGTTGCCCTCGGCAAGGGCAAGAATAATATCATCGATTACCAGGCCTCTCCTGAGACCTGCGCTGAAGAAGCTGCCAGCAAATCCATGAATCCCAAGATGCTGGCTTCATTCAAGGATGGCACCAAGACGATGGTGGAAATGGCTGCAGTATCCAATGCCACCGGGCTTATCCCGGATGTACCGGGTATGCACGGGCCAAAGATAGAAATTGAGGACTTGCAGAAGGTTTTCATTCCAAAAGAACATGGCGGTATCCTTTCCGGCAAGGGCAGGGTGGATTACTCAACCGGCAAGGTGGCTCCGGGTGTGTTTGCCATTGTTACCACGGATGATCCCCGCATCCAGGCGGATATGAAATTTGTCTCAATGGGCGACGGGCCGTACTTCCGCATCCTGCGCCCGTTCCATTTGTGTAATATCGAAACTCCCCTGGCTGCAGCAGAAGCCATGATCTATGGTGAAACCACCGTGGTTGCCAAGACAATGGTCTCTGAAGTCGTCTCGGTTGCCAAGCGCGACCTGAAAGCCGGCGAGACTATCGGCGGGATCGGCAGCGCTGATATTTACCACAAGATCTATACTTATGCCGATGCACGGCAGATGAAGGGCATCCCGATGGGTATCGCACCTGGGGCAAAGATACTGAAAGACATCAAAATGGGTATGCCGCTGACAGAAGAAAATACTAGCCCGGATAACAGCCAGTTCGTTTACCAGCTGCGCAAAATGCAGGATGATATGCTGCAACGGGAAGAGCATTTCAATCGATAACTTTAGTGGTGGAAAGCGAAGGTTTATGGACACACAAGATGTAAGGGCATTGGAAGAACTATCTACATTGATCGAAGAACAGGAATTGACGAAAGAAGAACTGGTCAAATACCTGCGCCAGATGATGGAGATCAGGGCATTCGAGGACAATATTGCAGAGCTGCTCGGCAGGGCAGTGCTGAAAGGTGCATCGCACCTGTATGCCGGTGAAGAAGCTGTGGCAGTAGGTGCTATCGGGGCGTTGCGGGATGATGACCTGATCACCAGTACACACCGCGGGCACGGGCATGCGCATGCGCACGGCGACAGCGCTGCAAAAACCGATAGTGACAAACAGCTGCACTACAGCCGCATGATGGCTGAGGTGCTGGGAAAATCTGGCGGGTATTGCAAGGGTAAGGGCGGTTCCATGCATATTGCCGATGTTGAGCATGGCAACCTGGGAGCCACCGGCATCGTGGGTGGAAATATCCCGGTAGCGGTTGGGGCGGCATTAGCCCAGAAACTACAGGGAAACGACCGGGTGGTACTGTGTTTCTTCGGTGATGGCGCTTCCAACACCGGTAATTTCCATGAATCCCTCAACATGGCCAGCCTGTGGGACCTTCCGGTGGTATTCGTGGTGGAGAATAACCAGTATGCCATGTCGGTTCCCTGGAAGAAAGCCAGCAAAGTACAGAAAATCTCTGAGCGCGCCAAAGCGTACGGTATCCCCGGTGAAACCGTGGACGGGATGAACCCACTCACGGTACGCAGCGCAGTCAGCAAAGCGGTTGCCAGGGCAAGGCATGGTGAAGGTCCCTCCCTGATAGAATGCGAAACCTATCGCTGGTATGGACATTCACATTCCGATCCGCGTGCTTACCGCACCAGGGCTGAAGAAGCAGAATGGAAAAAACGCGATGCTCCTGAGACCTTTGCAAAAGGGCTGGTCGCTCTGGGGCTGTTGAAAGAAGCAGAGGTAGAAGGCCTGGAAGGCTCAGTACAAGCCAAGCTGGATGCTGCCATGGATTACAGCAACAAATCAGCAGAACCTGATAAAGCTGAATTGACCACTGATGTGTTTGCCCATTCAAAATTCACCCAGCAGGATAAGGCGAATGATGAAGCCTGGCGGGAAAAAATCCGCAAGGGTGAAGTTAAGCGGGAAATCAGTTATGCCCAGGCGCTAACGGAAGCCATGCGCGAGGAGATGCTGCGGGATGACAAGGTATTCATCCTGGGCGAGGATGTTGGGCTGTACGGCGGGGCTTATGGAGCCACGCGTGGGCTATTTGACGAGTTCGGTGAGAACCGGGTGATCGATACCCCCATTTCGGAAGCGACCATCGGCGGTGCGGCTGTCGGTGCGGCAATGGCTGGTATGCGCCCGGTAGCTGAGATCATGTATGTCGATTTCACCCCGCTGGCGATGGACCAGGTAGCCAACCAGGGCGCCAAGAACCGCTACATGTTCGGCGGCAAGACCTCTGTTCCAATGGTGGTGCGTTCAGAAGGCGGTGCAGGCAGGGCTATTGCAGCCCATCACTCGCAGAGCCTGGAGAGCCTGTGGACACACTTCCCGGGTATTTATGTGGTGATGCCTTCCACACCTTATGATGCCAAGGGACTGCTGAAAGCAGCCATCCGGGATGACAACCCGGTCATGTTCATTGAGCACAAGATGCTTTATAAGGAAAAAGGACCCGTCCCAGAAGAAGATTACATCATTCCGTTCGGTGTGGCGGATATCAAGCGGCCGGGCAAGGACCTCACAATTGTTACCTATTCCCGTATGGTTTTGCGTGCGCTTGAAGCAGCTGAAATCCTGGCCAGGGAAGGCATTGATACGGAAGTGATCGACCTGCGCACCCTGACTCCGCTGGATATTGATACCGTGATTACTTCCATCAAGAAAACCGGACGGTTTGTAGGTGTGACCGAAGCTTACGAAAATACCAGCTTTATTAATGAAGTTATGGCCCAAATTAATGAGCTGGCATTTGACTGGCTGGATGCTCCCATGGTGCGCGTGGCTTCCGCCAATGTCCCGGTGCCGCGTGCTGAAGTACTGGAAGACCTGGCAATTCCCAACACGAACCGGATCGTGGAGGCCTGCAGAAAGGTAGTTGCCTGATGGCAAAGGAGCTGTTTGTACCCCAATTAGGCCAGACAGTTGAAGAAGTTACCATCGTCAACTGGCTGGTAGAAGACGGCTCTACCGTGAAACGCGGGCAGGAGGTAGTCGAGGTTGAAACGGATAAGGCGGTCTTCCCGGTAGAAGCCAATGGAAATGGTGTCATCCATATCGGACCTTTTCCCAAGGGCACTGTTGTACCGGTCTTGAGCACGGTGGCAATTATCGGCACTGCTGAGGATGTGTTCAGCGCTGCAGCATCCAGCCCTGTACCTGAACCAGTGCAGGAACCCGTTGCTGCGGTTGTTGAGACTGAGGTTTCCGCTGCTCCAGTAGCTGCACCGGCAACCTTGCCAGAGAAGGTCTTTGCCTCTCCCAGGGCTAAAATGACCGCCCGCGAAAAACAGGTACCGCTGGAAGGCGTCACCCCGACCGGCGGGGGCGGGGTGCGTATCACTGAGAAGGATGTGCTGCAAGCAGTAAAAAGCGCTCCAAAGGCTACTGCGGTTGCCCAGCGTATGGCGCAGGAAGCCGGACTGGACATCCACGGAATCCCCGGCAGCGGTGTGCGTGGGATGGTCACCAAGGCTGATATTGAGCAGGCTGTCCTGTCCATACAGGAACCCCCTCCGGCTGTGCTGTCTGGCGACACTGTTAGAGTGCCGCTGACCGGAGTGCGTAAAATCATTGCCGAACGTATGGGTGCGAGTGTGCATACCACTGCCCGTGTGACCCTCTTCATGGATGTGGATGCTACCGAGCTGGTCGCCTGGCGCGAGCAGCTAAAGGAGCTGGTATCTGAGAACTGGGGTTTCAACCCGGGTTTCAATGAGCTGCTTACCCGCATTGTGGCGGTAGCCCTGCGCAAATTCCCGTACATGAATGCGCGGCTCACACCCGATGCGATCGAACTCCTTCCGGAGGTCAACATCGGTGTTGCGGTGGATACCGAACGCGGACTGCTGGTACCGGTGGTAAAGCATGCCGACCAGAAAACCATCCAGCAGATCGGTGCAGAGATACGTGAAATGGCCGGACGGGCGCGCATTGGGCGTTCCCTGCCGGATGAACTGGCAGGCGGCACTTTCACGATCACCAATTTGGGCATGTATGATGTTGATGGTTTTACCCCTGTCATCAATCTGCCTGAGGCTGCCATCCTGGGTGTGGGGCGCATCAGCCCCCAGCCTGTTTATGTGGGTGATGTGCTCATGAAACGCCAGATGATGGTCCTGAGCCTGGTGTTTGACCACCGCCTGGTAGATGGTGCACCAGCGGCGCGTTTCCTGCAATACATCAAGCAGCTGATCGAAATGCCGGCGCTGCTGGCTGTTTAGGAAATCCTGTAAATAAGAAAACCGGTCCTGGAAAACTCAGGACCGGTTTTGATTTAAGCATGAATGATTTTACCCTTCATCTTCTTTGAAGAAATGCTGATCTATGTTGTATGCAGCACAAATATCCAGGATCTGCCGGACGGATATGCCTTCCACCGGGCTGCCCAGGGATAGGTTCAGGTATTCATATGCTGCTGCAGTTTCAGAGTATTCAATGTAATCAGCAGCCCTGGAAACACTCTCATCACTGCGTGCTACCTGGCCGTGCCGCTGCCAGATGACCAGTTTATGCGTCCGCAAGCCTTCCACTGTAGCCTGCCGGAGCGCTTCTGTTCCAGGCACTTCAAATGGGATCATCCCGAACCCTTCAGGAAAGGTGATTACCGTCTCCGGTTCCCAGCGCAGCAGACGGTGGTTGAGGGAATAGGTGTCACTGTATTCCGGCAGGTGGCTCAAATATGCCATGTACCTGGATTGGGCATGGATGACTGCCAGGTAAGGGATGCCCCTGCGGGCGACCTGGTCTTCATGGATACCGAGGTGGGAATTGAATTCACTGGTAGGGCGCAGTTCGGTTGCTGAAAACACTTTCCCGTGCAGCCCGTCAGCTAGGACCTGCACCAGCGAAACCGTCTTTTCGGGGTGGTCCGCGATATCACGCAGGCGTTTACCGGTACCGCTGATAACCACCCAGCCGCCGGTTAGCGCAAGTGCCGGTGTGGGCAGGCTGATGGTCCCGGTTTCTTGATAAGATTCCGGAATATCCTCCAGGTGCCTGGTGAAAACCGATATGTTTCCGGCAGCACCTTCTGCAGCACCAAGATCAGTTACCTGCTGACCGGCACGACCCATGTCATGGATGATTTCCTGGAACTTCATATTATTGCTCCTGTTTGCGGTAACGCTCATCCACTGCTTTGATCTTTTCCACCTTCGGAGCTGATCTTCCACCGGCAAATTCCGATGCGACCCAGGCATCCACCAGTGATTTTGCCAATTCTGTTCCAACTACAAGGGAACCGAGGGTTAATACCTGGGCATCGTTGCTTTTACGGGCGCGTTCAGCCGAATAGACATCATGGGCGCAGGCAGCCCGCACCCCCGGGACCTTGTTGGCAACAATTGCCATGCCGACACCAGTACCGCAAATGAGGATACCGCGTTCAAATTCGTTGCTGGAAATCCTCAGTGCCAGTTGTTCAGCGATGTCGGGGTAATCCACCGGATCCTCGGTGTAAACACCCATATCAGTTACCTCGATACCCTTGCTTTCCATGTGCCCGATGAGCACCTTTTTCAATCCAAAGCCGTTCTGGTCTGACCCGATGATGATTTTCATGAACTTTCCTGTGTCTGACTATTTAGAATATTTCTGCTCGATCATGCGGATGTTTGCATTGCGAGCGATATGGCGGCCGCCTTCAAATTCCGTCTGCATAAAGATTTTAACGATCTCTTTGGCTACTTCTTCACCGACAACGCGTGCACCCAGGGCGAGCACCCTGGCATCATTATGCTCGCGCGACTTGCGGGCGGTAAACAGGTCGTTGCACAGGGCGCAGTCCACCCCCGGTACCTTGTTGGCGGCAATACTGATGCCGATGCCGCTGCCGCACATCACAATGCCCCGGTCTACTTTTCCTTCCCTTACCTGTTCTGCAACGGCTGCACCGGTCAGGTGGTAATCATTCGCCGGGACAGCATCGGTAAAGGCACCCAGGTCTTCTACTTCATGTCCCAGGTTCGCCAGCAGTTCTTTAATAACCAGCTTCAACCTGTATGCAGCATGGTCGCTGCCGATTGCTACTTTCATACTCCTGCCTCATTTCACCATGATATCCGGAAGGCGGATCACACTTCCATCCACATCAATATCCATCATCGGCCAGTCATGGTTATCGCTGGCGATATGGATACCGTCTTCTTTAAGCAGAACCGTCTCCTCAGATTTTGCACCTTTGACTGTAATATACCAGGTGAAGGCCATGTTTGCCACCGCTACCGCCTGGGGGTCATCGCACCGGTCGGGATAGCTGTTGTGGTAGCCTGTTGGTCCGCCATGCATATGGTTGGTTTTATCTTCGGGGTAACCAAAACGGTCGAACAGGTCAAATACCTTTTGCCGCATGGATGCCAGCCGTACTCCCGGATAGGTCATATTGAGCACTGCTGCATGAATGGCGGAGACCGCATCATGGCGCTTGCGGATGTCTGCCGGGGGTTCGCCAAAATGTACGATGCGGCTGATCTGAACGTGCAGACCGTACTTGTATACCGCCGGGGCTATGATCAGGTGTTTCTCGATCGGTTTATCGCTCGGCACCCCGTGCCGGTAGCGTTTTATGCGATCATCTGAAACGATAAACATGCAATCACCTTCAAAACCCTGCTCAAGGTACATACCCCACATCTTCGCCAGCATCTGGCGTTCGGTAACGCCTGGTTTTACCCATAGGGCTAATTCTTTCACGATAGCAGCGCTTTCCTTGCTCACCTGGTCATAGCGTTCCATTTCTTCAGACGTGAAGGGTTCATGAATCTTGAGGATATGTGCAGCAATGTTGTCAATTCCTGCCAGGCAGTCATCTGCTACCAGCTTTCCTTCTGCCAGTTCAACCGCTTTCTCAAGAGGAGATTTTCCGAATGTGGGCAATGAGACTGGCTCGTAACCCTGGCCATCAAGTTCCTCCTCAAAGGTGCGCGGCACGTCCATATTTTGACCGATGGCGTACTTTTTTGAAGGGGTGATCAGGAGAAAGACCGGGCTGGTTTCACTGACATATGAGACTACTGACTTATGCCCGCAACTTAACCAGGCAAAATTCTCCCTGCGGGTGAGTAAAAGGCTGTGGTAGCCAAGTTGAGCGAGCATCTCCCGGATGCGTTGTTCTTTGACAAGATGTTCTGGTAATGTTTGCATATTATTCTCCCTGAAAACCGTGTTCTTGCAGAAAAGCATCTAACTCCTGCCTGGTAACCATGGCAGGCATGGCGCCCTGCTTGCGGGTGGATAATGCCCCTGAAGCATTTCCGAACCGGGCAGCCTGCTCCAGCGTCCTGCCTTCTGCCAGGGCAATTGCCAGCCCGCCCATGAAAGCATCGCCGGCGCCGGATGGGTCAATTGCATCCGCTATGGAAAAGGCCGGGATGTGGAGTGAACCTTCTTTATTAACCAGCAAGCACCCCGATGCGCCCAGGGTTATGATCACAGCAGGTACACCCATCTCAAGCAGCTTTTCTCCCGCTTTTCGGGCTCCTTCGATGGTATCGGCTGGAATACCGGTCATCAGCCTGGCCTCGTTCTGGTTGGGGGTGAGCAGATCGATATTTTGCAGGATAACTTCTGGGAGCTGGCGGGCTGGAGCGGGGTTGAGGATGCACAGGCAATTGCCAAGGCGGGCGGTTTGAATAGCAGCTTCAATCGCATCCAGCGGAATTTCCAGCTGCATAAGCAGAACAGAAGACTGCTTGATCTCGGTTTCGGCCGCCAGGACATCCTGCGGGGTGATGCGCATATTCGTCCCAGGAATAACCACGATCACATTTTCCGGGCGCCTGTCCACCACAATCAGCGCCATGCCGGATCCTGCCCCGTCATCGCAGTGGATGTGGGATGTATGGATGCCATAAGAATTGAGGGTATCCACCATCTGCCTGCCGAAAGCATCGCAGCCAACCCGGCCGATCATGGTCACATCTCCGCCCAGCTTGCTGGCGGCAACCGCCTGGTTGGCACCTTTACCGCCCATGGTCATGATGTAGCTGTGCCCGATCACGGTCTCGCCGGGTTCGGGGAGGTGTTCAGTGGTGGCATAGATGTCCATATTGCAGGAGCCAACCACGCTGATCCTGGGTTTGTCCATCGAAATAACCTCCCTAGTCTTTGAGTTCTTGCAGCGCCCTGGCAGTTTCTTCGGCATTCAGGGAGCGGGCATGGAATTCCTGTGTGCCTGCCATAAAGGACACACCGAAACCTTTAATGGTGTTGGCTACCGCCAGGCTGGGTTTGCCAGTGCAATGCCGCGAGCGCAGCAGGAAACCAAGGATCTGGTCATAATTATGCCCGTCGATTTCCTCGACCCTCCAGCCAAAATCACGCCATTTATCTGCCAGGGGAGCCAGCGCCATGACTTCGCACACCGGACCGTCATACTGGTACTTGTTGTGGTCAATGAAAACTGCCAGGTTGTCCAGCTTGAACTGTGGCGCTGCCAGTGCAGCTTCCCAAATCTGGCCTTCGTCACATTCGCCATCGCCGACAACTGCGTATACCCGGTTGGGCAGACCTGCTATCTTCGCGCCTAATGCCTGACCAACAGCTTGTGAAAGCCCGATACCCAGCGACCCGGTCGTGGCATCCACTCCGGGCGCTTTGACATGGGGATGGCCTTGCAGCAGGCTGCCGGGCTTGCGGAGTGAAAGCAGCACTTCGCGGTTAAAGAAACCGGCTTCATGCAGGGCGCCGTACAATACCGGAGCGGCATGTCCTTTTGACAGGATAAAACGGTCCCGTTCAAGCCAGTCAGGTTCATCAGACCGGTAGCGCATTTCGCTGAAGTACAAAGCAGAGAGTATCTCGGTGGGGGAGAAAGACGGGCCGGGATGCCCGCTGCCGGCGGCAGAGGTCATCTCGATGATATGGCGGCGGATATGGCGGGCATGCTCAGCCAGGGCAGCTTTCAAGTCCAGGGTAATGTCTTCAAGAGATGTGATCATCAGTTTACCCTCCGTGCAGCATCCCTGCGCTGGATTGCCCGGCGGGCGGCGGCAGCAATGTCATTTGATGTGAGGTGAAATTTGGCATACAGGTCTTTGGCAGGCCCGGATTCGGCGAAGGTATCTTGTACTGCTACCTGTTCCATAACACAAGGAGCGTGCAAGGCAAGCACTTCGGCAACCGCACCGCCCAGCCCGCCATAGCGGTTGTGGTCTTCAGCCGTCACGATGGCTCCGGTTTCATTTGCTGCCCGGATGATGGCTGCAGTATCGATGGGTTTGATCGAGTACAGGCTGACAACACGGGCTTCAATGTTTTCACTGGCCAGCTCTTCAGCGCTCTGCAATGCCTGGTGAACCATGCCGCCGACAGCAAAGATGGTGATATCTTTGCCTTCCCGCAACTGAAGCGATTCTCCCAGGTTGACCGGCTGGTTGGGGTTGGTCATGAGCGGGATGGCTGCCCGTTCCAGGCGGATATAAACCGGACCATTGATCTGAAAGGCTGCGCGCAAGGCAGGTTCAACCTGGTTGGCATCCGTGGGTGCGAGCACCACCATGCCGGGGATGACACGCATCAGGGCAATGTCTTCGATGGACTGGTGGGTAACCCCGTCCGGGCCGACATTGATACCGCTGTGGGTGGCCACGATCTTGACATTGAAGTGCGAGTAAGCGATGGAGTTGCGGATGGGCTCCCACGCTTTGCCGCCGACGAACATGGCATACCCGGCCACCACCGGGATCAATCCCATGGTAGAAATCCCGGCTGCCATCCCGATGGTATTCTGCTCCGCAATCCCGCTGCAGATAAACCGGTCGGGATAGGCTTCTTTGAATTTGATAGCCTTGGTGGATAGCGATACATCCGGCGATAATACGACCATTTGCGGAAATTCCGCACCCAAATGTACGAGCACATCCCCCAAAACTCCCCTTTGTTCAACAGCTTTTGCAGGTTCCATAATGATGTGTATCCGTATCCTGTTATGTGGTGTACCCTTTTTCGCTTTTTTGCCAGAGAGGGTGAATACCTGGTTTCTACTAAGAATGTATCTGGTTATAAAAGGCAGGGCAACAGTGTAAATCTATGCCAGCGCAATTCTCCTGCCTGACAGACCCCGAAAGTATTCCATTATTAATCATTCCGTGTTCAGCCCATGCGGTGCAAAATTGATTGCATGGCCGGGTAAATTTCCCGGTAAAGGTTGTACCTTTCAGTAAACGCCTGGTGCCTTTGTGGATCCGGCTCGTAACGGCTGACGAACTCCAGGCTGGAAGCGAGCGCCTGCTGAAAATTGCTGAAATGCCCGGCAGCTATGCCTCCCAGTATACCAGCACCCCAGGAGGCTGCCTCAGTTATGCGGGGAACTACTACCGGGATGCCCGTTATGTCAGCTTTCAGTTGCAGCCAGTATTTCGACCTGGCCCCGCCGCCGATCGCGCGCATTTCCTGGATATGGATGCTGCTGTTTTGCAGCACTTCCAGGTTGCTGCGAAGTTCAAAGGTCAGGCCTTCCAGCATTGCCCGTGCGATCTCCAGGCGTGTGGTGCCGTAGGTCATCCCCGCCAGGACTGCTTTCGAGCGGGTATCGAATTTTGGGGTGCCGCTGCCTGAAAAGTGCGGCATCAAGAACAAGGAACTGGGCTCAGGCTGTACATCCTTAAAAATCAAATCGTATGGATCATGACCGGTTGTACCGGCTTCAACGATCTCTTGCTGGCAAAACTGGTCGCGGTACCAGCGCAATGACATACCTCCGCTGTGGTTGAGAGTCATCGCCAGGAACATGCCCGGAACCACATGGGCATACACCGAGATATCTGATTGTTCAAGTTCAGGAGAGAGGGAGGGTGCGGGTAAGGCAACTTCAACCACTTCTGCCGTCCCGGTGGAGTCCATACACAACCAGGGTTCGGTCAAACCGACCCCCAGTGCTCCGCAGGCCTGATCGTGCCCTCCGGTAGAAATCACCGGTGTGGTGCGAAAACCCAGTTTGTCTGCCAGCCCAGGCAGCATTGTTCCAATAGCGCTCCCTGAGGGAAACACTTTCGACAGGCGTTCCGTCGTTAAGCCGGCTGCTGCCAGGATCTCCGGTGACCACTGCTCCGCGTGGATATCGTACAGCTGGGTGCGCGAAGCCATGCAGCGGCTAATGGCCGGTTTTCCGGTCATCTGCGCGATGATGAAATCTTCATATAGAAGGAATTTGCTGGCTTTGTGCCAGATTTCAGGTTCATGTTCTTTGATCCACAACAGCTTGGGAAGCGTGTTAACAGTATGGATTGGCATACCGGTCATTTGGAAAAGGGCAGCATTGCCAAATTCCTGCCGCAGCCATTCATTTTGAGCATCGGTACGGGTATCCATTCCCAGGATTACCGGGCGCAAAGGCTGATAGCCATTATCTACCGGGACTACTGCTTCTCCCTGGCAGGAAAGGCCGATCGAGATGATCTCTTCTTTTGCCCCGCTTTTCAAATAAGCTTCCTGCATGGTTTGCTGGGCTAATTGCCATACTTGCATGGCATCCTGTTCAGCCCAGGTTGGGTGGGGGATATTGATGTTGTATTCCCGGCTGGCGCTGGCGACCAGGCTGCCGGAGGTTGTGAACACGGATGCTTTGCATCCGGTCGTGCCGATATCCAATCCCATCAAAAACATATCCACCTCCTCTTCAAATCAGGAAGGATTGCTTTGTTCAGTCAAGCGCCAGTCCGTCAATCCTGGCAAGCATCTCTGCTTCTGAAACCTTGCCGGCCATCCACTCATCCTGGAGATTGCGTAAGGCGAGGATGGTGGTGGAAGGCAGCTCCACGTCATCCAGGGTGATGGGGGTGTCGATGGCTACCGGACGAACGACCCTGGCGTTCTTTGCCAGCCCGATCGGCAGCAAGCGCTCCGCCCGGGCCTGGTCATAGGAATCAATCAGGCTGTAGTAATGCATGCCGCCGATGCTGTCCAGCACTTCACCGGGGGTGAGATCATGTTTGGCAACCGCAAACACCTCGGACACCAGGCGGTTGAGCGGGTACATGGCAGAGTATTTCTGGATTACCAGCTGGGCGCAGGTAAGCGGGACCTCAATGCTGCACAGGTGGAACGGGCGGAAGAGGGTGTAATAGGGGCCGTTGCCCATATCGCGCAGGATCATGGCTTCACGCAGGCGGGGATGGTCAGTACGGACGACCAGGAAGACCCCTGGTGCAACCTTGCCGATGCCGAAATCAACCACGCCCATCCTGTTGAGAACCCCGCCATCCTCTTTCAGGCGGAAATCGAAATGCAAATGGTCGCGGTCAGTTTCCGGACCATGCATGCCGCGTACATCCGGCACAAGGCCGGTAGCATTGGATACGGCTGCCATCTCGATCATGGTCTTGGTTCCGTCCACGAATTCCACCAGCATATTCGGGCTTAAACCGCGCCGGGCAGCTTCTTTGATCATGTCGTCATCGGCTGAACTGGCATGGCGGTTGAGAGGGTTGTTTTTACCTTTTCCGGCGGCGACAATAGTAAATCCAAGCGAATCGGCGAAGTCGTAAAGTTCTTTACAGGCAGCCGGCTCATCTCCTGCCGCAAGGGCGTACAACACACCTTTTTGAAGGGCATACCAGTTCAGGATGGGGCCGACGGTGATATCTGCTTCGACGTTCATCATTGCCAGCTGTTTCCCGCTGCGCACAGCCCGCAAAGCAGCCCGGGAACCGATCTCCGGTACCCCGGTGGCATCCAGGATGACATCCACCGTATGCATGTCTGTAGCAATGCGGTAATCGCTGCTGATCACGCGTTTGCCGGCCAGAACTGCCGCATCGGCTTCTGCAGCGCTGTGTGCTTCTACAACCTCGCCGCCAACTTCTGCAATCTTGAAGGAATCGCGGGCGCGGTCCAGGTTGATATCCACGGCAATGACAACATCGATGCCCTGCATCATCTTCACTTCTGCAACTACATCGGTGCCCATTTGCCCGGTACCCAGCAACCCAATCCTGACAGGGTTGCCAGTTTGTTCTCTAAGCTTGAGTTCATCCCGTAAACTGATCATTCTTATCCTTTCAGATGTCCTGCATCTGGATCATGACTTTTAGTGCCAGGCCGCCTGCAGCGGTCTCAAATGCTTCAGAGACCTGGCTAAGCGGCATGGTGTGTGTGATTAACCTGGAGGTTGGGATGTTTCCCTTGGAAATGATATCCAGTGCCATTTCATGAAAACGCGGGTGGTATGAAAAGGTTCCCACGATCTCGATTTCATTGTAGTGGATCAGGTTCGCATTCAGGCTGGTCATGGGGTTGGCTTTAGGCAAGCCGCCAAACAGGGCGACTTTTCCCCGTTTCCTTACAATTTCAACTGCCTGTGTTTGTGTTGCTGCAATGGGGTTGGCGCAGATTGCCAGTTCAGCGCCACGCAGATCTGTAAACTGAAGCACAGTATCTTTCAGATCCTGGTTGAACGGATCCACCACCAGGTCGGGTGCAAAGGGAACTGCCATCTCGCGCCGTTCGGGGCTGGGCTCGGAAAGGATGACACTGCATCCGCGTGCTTTCGCTACCGCGATGTGCAGGCAGCCGATTGGACCGCTGCCCATTACCACCACTGTGTCGCCCAGGGTCGTACCCACCCGGTCGTGCATCGCCAGGACGGAGCTGAGCGGTTCAGCCAGGGCGGCTAATTCATAGGATAGTCCATCCGGAACAGGGTGGACGATCCCGTTTTCGAGAACTTCACCATCAATGGCGACCATCTCAGCCAACCCACCTGGAATATCGGGTGTGATGCCCAGGAATTTCAAGTTGTTGCACAGGTTATACAAACCGCGTTTGCAATAAAAGCAATACCCGCAATGAATATCCGGAGCAAATGCCAGGCGATCACCGGTTTTGTACCGGAAATTCAGTTTTCCAGTTTGGATTACTTCACCGGAAAACTCATGCCCGCCTACTACAGCACTGTGACCGGCTAGCGGACCTTCCTTCCAGCGGCGTAAATCCGAGCCGCATACGCCGCAGGCTTTTACCCGTACCAGCACGCCGTCATCAGGGACGGGAGGGGGCTCGCTTTCGCGAATCTCAAAAGTTCTGGGGGCAACAAGATAGGCAGATCTCATGGCAAAATCCTCTGTTTCAATGATTTTCCCCAGCCAGTTTCTTGCCAACAGCTCCACCCGGGTGTGTTTGACCAAAATCTTCTTTTGTGTACCCGCTGGCTTCGAGCAGCAGGACGCATAAAACATCACAGGCAGCCGAATTGGTCAGGGATGAACCGGTAGCAATCATCCCAAAGGGGTCAACGCCTTCCGGGGCAACAACATGAAAAATGGCATCAGCCAGCTTCCCCAGGGTAGATTCGGGTTTTTCCGTATGGGCGATGACCTTTGCACCGCGTTTAATGGCAATTTCAGCGAACTGGTTGATCTCAGTGCTCTGCCCGCCCTTGGAAATGATGTAAACCACATCTCCCGGCTGAATGGCACCAGCCCCGCCATGCAGTGCATCCGCAGAGTGGATGAAGAGTGCAGGGATGCCGCAGCAGGAGAGCAGGTGGGCAAAGCGTTCGGCAACGGTGCGCGAGGTGCCGGCTCCCGTGGTCAAAACTTTGCCTTTGCGGTTGAGCAGCAGGTCAACTACAAGCAGGATTGAGGGACTGATCTGTGCCTGGAGGGCTTCCAGTCCGCGGGATTCATTTTTGATGATCTCTCCAGCGCGTGCAACGAGTTGTTCAGCATTTAATTTACCGGTCATATATTCCTCAACCTAGTCAAGTATCCTTTGGGCGGTTAGCTGGTCTGTTACCAGTACATTGATAAAACCACCCAAAAGCGCAGCTTTGACCGATGTGACCTTTTCGGGACCTCCCGATACGCCAACAACGGTATCTATGTTCTTCAGTTCTTCAAGGGTGATACCGATCACCAGGTCGTCCACCGGGGAATGGATGGGTTTTCCCTGGGCATCGTAGAACCGCAAGGCGATGTCACCAACTCCTCCCTGGGCTTTGATCTTTTCGAGCTGGGAAAAAGAAATGATTGACCCATCCCGTAAGACGACAGAATTGGGGGAGGGTGTACCGATGCCCACATAGGCCAGGTTTACCCTGGAAAACATGTCGATGGCATTGCGCACGTAGGTATCCATCAAGACTGCCTCTTTTGCCTGCTGGTTGGCCATAATCCCAGGCGCAGGCAGGAGGGTGACATCACAGTTCAAGAAGATGGCAACCCGCCGGCACAGACCGGTGGCGTGCGATTCGGAGTTGGGGGGGCCAAGCCCGCCAATCAGCTGGACGACATGATTGTCCATATATTTCTGCGGCCGGATGGAAAGCGCCATCGCGCTCAAGGTAGACCCCCATGAAAAGCCGATTATGTCGCCTTCCCGCATCGTATCCTGCAGGTGATGGGCGGCAGCGGCGCCCAGGGCGCGGGTCACCGATTCCTGTGAGCCGGGATCAAACACGTCTACAACGTAAGCCTCGCGCAGGTTAAACCGCTCTTCCAGCTGCTGTTCCAGGTCCGGGTAGATACCGGAAGGGGAAATGATGGAGATCTGGATGACCCCTACCTCGCGTGCCTGTTTCAAAATACGTGATACCTTGGAACGGGAAAGGTGCAGGCGGGTGGCGATCTGCTCCTCGCTTAAATCAGATTCGTAGTAATAACGGCTGACTTTATTCAGAAGGCGGTAATCGACAGGCTGGCGGGTGCGCGGCATGTGAACTCCATTCTACGCGCGATAAGTGGTATTCTGTTCAATAATGAATGAAATTGCAAAGAAATTGTAATACCATCAAAAGGCTGTGTCAACAACCAGGTCTGCTCATTTGTTCACTTTTGATTTGGGGGTCAATCAGGATTGTGTGGCTGGTTATTGACTTTGCAAAACAGGCGTGCTATAATAAGTAAACGTTTACGCACACTAGCTTACGGCGTTGATGATTGTCATCACGGCACTTTTTAAGGAAAGCTTAATATCCATCCACCCGGACAGTTTTTGAACCTGGAGACATAGAAACCAGCAGGGATATCCTTTGGGAGGCGGAACGGATGCATGAAATTGTGATAGTCGGCAGCCTGAACATGGACCTGGTAGTGCAGGTGAATGACATGCCGCTGCCGGGGGAAACCATCCCGGGGGGCGACCTGCAGACCATTTGCGGAGGAAAAGGGGCCAACCAGGCGGTGGCAGCCGGAAGGATCGCGGGTGCAGCGGCAATGGTTGGCAGGGTGGGGAATGACGCCTTCGGCACCCGGCTGCTGGAAAGCCTGAACCAAGCCCATGTAGATACCGTTTATGTCAGCAGGGATACTGCTGCCACAGGTACCGCGGTGATCCTGGTTGACAGCCGGGGCGAGAACAGTATCGTGATATCACCCGGAGCCAACGGGCAGGTGACTGAAATTGACCTGGACGCAGCCGACGGGGTATTGAAAAATGCCAGGTTTGTGCTGACCCAATTTGAGCTTCCCATGCCGGTGATACAGGCTTTGATCAAACGGATGCATTCTTTTGAAGGCAAATTAATCTTGAATCCCGCTCCTTACCGACCGATTGCCCCGGAATTCCTGGTAATGGTCGATTTTTTTGTCCCCAATGAAACCGAAGCTGAGAAGTTCAGCGGTGTGCACGTTGCCGATATGGACAGCGCACAACAAGCCTGCCGTGTTCTGCTGGATATGGGCATACAAAATGTGATTATGACCCTCGGCGCAAAGGGTGCCCTGCTGGCAAATCCACACGGAATACAGCACATACCCGGGGTGAAAGTTAACCCTGTTGACACGACAGCTGCCGGCGATACCTTTATTGGTGCGTTTGCCGCCGCCATGGTGCGAAAATTCTCTCTTGAAGATGCTGTCCGCTATGCCAACTGCGCAGGCGCCATCGCGGTAACCCGCTTTGGCGCCCAAACATCGATACCTGCCGCAGAAGAGGTGGATGCCTTGTATGCCAGGCAATGAACCTGGTGATAATAAAGTAGGAAAGGAGACCGGGATTGAAGAAGATCGGGATATTGAACCAGGATATTTCTTGTGTGGTTGCAGGGATGGGGCATAACGATATGTTGGTGATTGGGGATGCCGGACTTCCTATCCCAGACGGTGTCAGGCGGATCGACCTGGCAGTTAAACAGGGAGTGCCAGGCTTTTTTGATACCCTTGAGACCATCCTGCTTGAGCTCAAGCTGGACAAGGTGCTGATCGCCCGCGAGACTTTCGAGGTCAGCCCTCAGGTTGGAAGCCGGCTGCGGGAACTATTTAAAGACACGCCGATTGTTGAAATCAGTCATGAAGAATTAAAAAAGTTATCTGCTGATGCCAGGGCGGTGGTGCGCACGGGTGAATTTACCCCGTTCGCCAATATTATCCTGGTTTCAGGAGTTGTATTCTGACAGGTAGAGAAAGGAATTCCTTATGAGTGAGACCATGCTTGCAGCAGTATTTGAAGGGGTGGGAAAGCTGACTCTGAAAGATGTACCGGTACCAAAGATCACCCGTCCGGACCAGGTAAAGATCGAAGTCGAAGCGGTAGGGATTTGCGGTACAGATGTACATATTGTGTCCGTTCCGCCGGGATACATCGCTACGCCGAACACCATCTTGGGGCATGAATATGTTGGCCGCATCGTTGAAGTAGGCGGGTCAGTTACCCACATCAAGGTTGGCGACCGGGTGGTGGTCAACCCGAATGATTACTGCGGGGTGTGCTATTACTGCCAGAATCACCTTCCCAACCTGTGCGAACATGTCGGGGCAATCGGGATCGATCTGGATGGCGCCTTTTGCAAGTACAACGTGGTTTCCAGCAAGCTGGCCTTCAAAGTGGATGACAGTGTGCCGGTTGATCATGGTGCTTTCGCGGAAATGCTGGCTGATGTGGTCAACGGCACCAACAAGGTAAAGCTGCAGCCGGGCGAGAGCGCAGCCATTATTGGGGCTGGGCCGATCGGGCAACTGTATGCCCAGATGTTCAAGGCAGCCGGGGCAGGCAAGATCATCATCGTAGATATGTCGCCCTATCGCCTGGATTACACCCGCAAAATGGGCTTTGACCTGGTAGTGGATCCCTCCAAGCAGGACCTGAAGCAGTTTGTGCTTAACCATACCGGCATCGGAGTTGATGTTGCTGTTGATGCTGCCGGTTCCGGGCTGGCAACCGCGATAGACATTACCCGCAAAGGCGGCAAGGTGGCGGTGTTTGGCGTGAATACCCAGGCAACCGCAACCTTCCCGCAGAGCCAGCTGACTTTCAAAGAATTGCAGGTGCTGGGTGCCTGGCTGGCAAATGCCACTTTCCCGGCTGCGGTCAAAGTGTTGGAAAGCCGGGTGCTTGACCTGGATGGGTTGATCTCGCACTCCATCCCGCTGACAGAAATTCACAAAGGGCTTGAGTTGCTGGCCAACAGGCAGGCGCTCAAGATCGTGGTTCACCCCTGAGCGGTAAGGCGATGGACAGGCAGACCGATTACGACCTGAAGCTGAGCCGCCTGTGGGACAGGTTGGAAGCGCGCAAGCTGGATGGGGTGTATATCACCCGCCGGGCGAATTTTTCCTGGCTGACGGGCGGGGATAACCGCATTTTCCTCAACCATCCGACCGGTTCATCTTCGCTGCTGATCACCCGTAAAGGAAAATACCTGCTGGCGGCTGTTATGGACGGCGCCCGTATGCTGGAAGAAGAGGTTGCCGGTCTGGGAATTGCCCTTTTCAGCCATACCTGGTTTGAGAACCGGCTGGAGATTCTGGATATGTTGACCAGGGGCATGCATATCGGCAGCGACACGCCCACTCCGGGGTGTGAATACCTGGATGAACCCTTCTGGGCGGGGGTGCATTTCCCCTTGACCGAATTTGATATTGCCGTCGCCCGCAAGGTCGGGGCTGAGAGCGATGCTGCCTTTCAGAAAGTGTGTCGCGATATCCAGCCGGGGAACAGCGAGCGTAAGATTGCCGGCATGCTGATGGGTGAGTTCTTCAGCCAGGGGTTCTACGCCAGCGTCATGCTGGTGGGCAGTGATGAGCGGTTATTCAAATTTCGCCATTGCCTCCCAACTGAAAAGCCCGTAGATAAACTGGTGCTGATGCATGTAGCCGGGCATAAATATGGATTCCACGCCAACGTGACCCGCATGGTACATTTTGGCCCAATTCCCGAAGAGCTGCACCACCGCTTCAGGGTGGTGAGCACTTTGAATGCCATGCTGCTTTCTTACCTTGAACCGGGTATTCCTTTTACGGTTTTAGGAGAAAAAATGAAGGAAGCCTATAACCAGCTGGGCTGGGGTGATGAGTGGAAAGGCCATGTGCAGGGCTTTCCATGCGGCTATGAAACCTGTTACGATACCTGGGCTTGCCACCCGGATGCACTGGTGGGTTACAACCAGGCTTACGATTGGCTGCAAACCATACCCGGGGTAAAGACGGAGGAATTGAGCCTGTTTACCCAGGATAAAGGTGCCGAGATCATCTCGGTTGGGAGTGACTGGCCGGTCTTGCCCGTGCAGGCAGGCGACAAAACCTGGCATGAGCCCGACATTCTGACACGATGAAAGGATTGGTAAGAGTATGAAAACATCTGTATGTATCGAAATGATTTACACAGAGGTTCCCTTCCTTGAGCGGTTTGAAAAAGCTGCCCGGCAGGGATTTGATGCTGTTGAATTCTGGAACTGGGATAACAAGGACATGCCTGCTGTAAAACTGGCAGCCCAAAAAGCAGGCATCAAGATCGCCACCTTCCAGTCCAACCTGGGAGGTACGCTTATTCACCCTGACCACCGGGCGAATTTTGTGTCCGGCATCAAGCAGAGCCTGGAGAAAGCAGTTGAAATGGGTGTGACCTCGCTTTTCCTGCTTTCGGATGAACTGGGAGATGACCGTTCAGTTCGTTTCCAGTTCCCGGAGTTGAGCGATGACGCAAAATATCACAGTGTGCTGGATGGATTGAAAATGCTGGCGCCCCTGGCGGAAAAAGCAGGTGTTACCCTGGTTTTGGAACCATTAAATGTCCTGGTCGATCATCCAGGTTACTACCTGAACGGCTCTGCCATTGGATTTGACCTGGTCCGGGCAGTCGAAAGCCCTAACATCCGACTTTTATTTGACATTTACCACCTGCAGGTTATGGAAGGCAACATCATCCAGAAACTGACTTCAAACCTGGATGTGATCGGGCACATTCACGTTGCAGATGTGCCTGGCAGGCATCAGCCTGGGACTGGGGAATTGAATTACCGCAATATCTTCAAAGCCCTAAAGGACGCCAACTACCAGGGGTACATCGGCTTTGAATATGAACCGACTATCCCTTCTGAAGAAGCTGCAGCCAGTTCGCTGGCGTTACTGGCTGGATTATAGAAACCATTGGAGGAAACATGAATATCCCGCGTGAGAAATTGTTGATGATGTATGAGCGGATGCTGAAGATCCGCGAATTCGAGGACCGGGTGCGAGTTTTATTCGCTGAAGGCGAATTACCTGGTTTTGTGCATCTGTACCTCGGTGAAGAAGCCGTGGCTGTCGGAGCCTGTGCGCCGCTCAATGATGATGACTATATTACCAGCACCCACCGCGGCCACGGGCATATCATCGCCAAAGGCGGTGAACTGGACCGGATGATGGCTGAGCTGTACGGGCGTGCGACCGGCTACAACAAGGGTAAAGGTGGTTCCATGCACATTGCCTACCCCAAGCTGGGCATTTTGGGAGCAAATGGGATTGTCTCCGCCGGTATCCCGATCGCCACTGGCGCGGCCATGTCTGCCAAGGTGCGAAAATCCGGCCAGGTGGCAGTCTGTTTCTTTGGCGACGGTGCTTCCAATGAGGGTACATTTCACGAATCCCTGAATATTGCCAGCGCTTACAGCCTGCCGATTGTGTATGTGTGTGAGAACAACCTTTATGCTGTCAGCACCCGCCAATCACGCGTGCGCAAGATCGAAGACATTGCTGACCGTTCGATTGGCTACGGTATGCCGGGTGTGGTGGTGGATGGCAATGATGTTGTGGCTGTATACGAAGCCTGTAAAGAAGCGATTGACCGCGCCCGCTCTGGAGCGGGGCCAACCTTGATCGAGTGTAAAACTTACCGCTGGCGGGCTCACTTTGAAGGTGAAGTGGATACTTACCGACCGCCTGAGGAAGTAGAAGCCTGGATCAAGCGGGAGCCAATTGCACCATATGAGAAACTGCTGGTGCGCCAGGGAATTGCATCGGAAGCTGAGCTGAAGGCGATCAAAGATGCCGTTATCAAGGAACTGGAAGAAGCGGTTGAATTTGCCCGCAAGAGCCCGTTCCCTGCCCCCGAGACTGCCCTGGAAGATGTTTGGGCGTAACTGGATGCAACCGAGAGAATAGAGTGGAGTTTACTATGAGACAACTATTTTATAACCAGGCATTAGGCGAAGCACTGGCAGAAGAAATGCGCAGGGATAAAACAGTCACCCTATGGGGTATTGATATCGGGCCGTACGGCGGTGCAAACGGTGTCACCAAAGGGTTGTGGGAGGAATTCGGGGAAGCCCGGGTCATCGACACACCGGTTGCGGAGCTCGGATATGTCGGCATGGGCGTAGGTGCAGCAGCAACAGGCATCCGCCCTGTAATAGAGCTGCAGTTCTCAGACTGGATTACCCTTCCTATGGAGATGATTGTGAACCAGGCAGCCAAGATGCACTATATGTTTGGCGGCATCCTGGAAATGCCGCTTGTCATTCGCGCTCCTATTGGCGGTTATCTCAATGCCGGCGCACAGCATTCCAACAGCTTTGAGTCCTGGTTTGCTTTTGTACCCGGCATCAAGGTGGTAGTGCCATCCACCCCGTACGATGCCAAAGGGCTGCTCAAGACCGCTATCCGGGATAACAATACGGTCATCTTCTTTGAACATAAAAAGTTGTATGGCACCAAGGGTGAAGTACCTGAAGAGGAATACACCATCCCGTTTGGAGAAGCAGCCATACGGCGCGAAGGTAAAGATGTGACCATTGTGACCTACGCCTACCAGACATTGCGCACATTATCGGTTGCCGAGAAACTGGCAAAAGCAGGTATTGATGCCGAGGTGATCGACCTGCGCACGGTTAAACCAATGGACGAAACCCGCATCCTGGAATCCGTAAAAAAGACCCATCACCTGGTGGTAGCGCAAGAAATTTGGAAGACCTGCAGTGTGTCTTCTGAAGTCGCTGCGCTGGTAGCCGAGCAAGCCCTGGATTACCTGGATGGCCCAATTGTGCGTGTGACCGCCAAAGAAGCCCCGGTACCTTTCAGTCCCTCCCTTGAAGAAGAGGTCCTTCCCAAGGAGCAGGATATTTACGATGCTGTGCTAAAAACCCTCGGCCGGTAAAGTAGAGCGGTAATTGTGCTGTACGCAATCTCCTGGAGCGAAGCGCCAGATTCAGACCAAAGGTCATTTCCCGCTTCGCTCCAGCAAAGCAGGTTTTTATAGCAAAGATTAAAGGCAGCCTGTGCAATGACTGAATGCAAGGTTGGAATCATAGCAAATCCGGCATCGGGCAAGGATATCCGCCGTCTGGTTTCACAAGCCCTGGTAATCGGCAACCGTGAAAAAGCCAGCATTGTGCGCCGCATGCTGGTTGGATTGCATGCTGCTAAAGCAGACCAGGTCTGGATCATGCCGGATAAATTTGGGATCGGAACGCTTGCTATCGATGAGCTGGAAAGAACCTATCCGGATACAGTAAAAAATGTGGAAATCCTGGATATGGAGTACAGCGGGACCGGTATTGACACCATCCGGGCGATGCGTTTCATGCGCCAGATGGGGGCGGGCTGTATTCTGGTGCTGGGAGGTGATGGCACATCCCGGCTGGCGGCACGCGAATGCGAAAATGTACCCTTGCTGCCCGTCTCGACTGGTACCAACAATGTACTGCCGCAGTTCATTGAGGGCACGATTGCCGGCCTGGCTGCGGGGCTGGTGGCAAGGGCATACCCGGCAAAACTGGATGGGATGGTATACCGCAGCAAAGCGCTGGATGTGATTGTCAACGGCACAAAGGCAGACAGCGCCCTGGTAGATGTTGCTGCCCTGGAAGGTTCCTTCCTGGGTTCAAAAGCAGTGTGGGAGATGGATTCCTTGCGCCAGGTTGCAGTTACCCGCGCCTCTCCGGTTAACATCGGGCTTTCTGCCATCGTTGGAATGGTTCACCCCGTGGATATGGACTCACCAGAGGGCGCAATGCTGCGAGTGGAACAGACTGGCAGGCAGCGGGTGCAGGCAGCAGTTGCACCAGGGTTAATGAAGGAAATCTGCTATGAATCTGTCAGCATCATGCAGCCGGGTGTACTTTATCCAATCACCGCTGAAAGGCCGCTGGTACTGGCGCTGGACGGTGAGCGTGAGGTTTACCTGGGCGAGCATGACCAGGCCAGCCTCCAGCTCCGGCTTGATGGACCATGGCTGGTGGATATAGACAAAGTAATGATGCAGGCTGCGCGGGAGAAAATATTTGTCAGCCAGCAATAAATACAGGAGAAGAATATGCCAAGTGATGTTGTAATGCCAAAACTGGGTTTGAATATGACGGAAGGCCTTCTGGTCGAGTGGCTGAAAAAGGAAGGCGATCCGGTGAAAAAAGGCGACCTCTTATTTTCTGTGGAGACGGATAAAATCACCACTGAAGCAGAAGCCAATGTAGATGGGATGCTGGCGAAGATCCTGGTCGCGGCAGGTGAAACTGTTCCGGTGCGCACCGTGGTGGGGTTGATCACAGCGCCCGGGGAGACGCTGGCGGCTGAGCCTGTCAATCTAACTGCAAGGGTCGCACCGGCAGAGATCCCGGCTGAAAAACCGGCAGAAACAGTGGCTGCTCCTGCAAGCAGCCAGCCACGCGGCACGGTGCTGGCCTCGCCAATTGCCAAGCGCATGGCGGCAGAGAAGGGGATTGACCTGGCAATGGTCAAAGGCACCGGACCCGATGGCAGGATCTCGTTGGAGGATGTAGAGCGGGCGCTGGCAGAAGGCGCAACCGCTGGAGCCGAGAAACCTGCAGAAAGCCTCGGGGTCAAAATTGAGGGTGTCAGGGCGGTAATTGCGGAACGTATGCTGGCAAGCAGCCAGAATACTGCCCAGGTGACATTACACTTGGAGACAGATGTCAGCGCCATGGCGGCATACCGCCAGAAGTTGAAAACGGCAGCTGTCCAGCATGTACCCAGTTTTAATGCCATCCTGGCTTCGGTTACCGCCCAGGCATTGAAGGAGTTTCCCTATATGAATGCTGTCCAGGAAGGGAATGTCATCAAGTTCCTGGAAAAGGTGAATGTAGGTGTGGCGGTGGACACTGATGCAGGGCTGGTGGTGGTTGTGGTGCCGGATACCGACAGGAAAGACCCGCAGGCGGTACAGGCTGAATTGACACCTTTGCTCGAGCGCGCCCTGGCGCGGAAAAGCCAGCCGGATGACCTGAGCGGAGGGACCTTCACCATCACGAACCTGGGCGGCTTCGGGGTGGAAGGCTTTACCCCCATCATTAACCCACCAGAAATGGCTATCTTGGGGGTAGGCAGGATCATTGAAAAGCTGGTAATCCTGGATGGGAAGGTGGCGCAGCGGTCGATGATGACCCTGAGCCTGACCTTTGACCACCGCCTGGTGGACGGAGCCCCGGCTGCCCGTTTCCTGCAAGCCGTTGCAGAAAAACTGGCAGCGCTTGCTTAGGGTTATGCTGGAGTAGCCGAGCAGCAATTCTTGAATTTATGGAGGTGAACCTATGGGACTGCTGGAAGGAAAAGTTGCACTGATTACAGGCGCCGCACGCGGGATCGGCAGGGCAATTGCAGAAGTATATGCAGAACATGGCGCAAAAGTAGCCATTGGCGACCTGCGCCTTGAGGAATGCAGGCAGGTGGTCAAGGGGATCAACGCCCTCTACCCGGACAGCGCAATTGCAATCGACCTGGATGTAACTGTCCCCAAAACAATCAACCGGGCAATTGAGGAAACAGTGGCAGCGTTTGGCGAATTAAACATCCTGGTCAACGATGCAGGCATCCACCGCCCGCATTACATTATCGATTTCCCGGTAGATGATTGGGACCTGGTGTACAGCATCAATGTGCGCGGCACTTTTCTCTGCACCCAAGCAGCTGCCCTTCAGATGATCAAGCAAGGTAAAGGTGGCTGTATTATCAATATTTCCTCTGCTTCGGGCAAGAAACCTGACCCGCAGGGAGCAGCGTACTGCTCATCTAAATCAGCTATTATCGGATTTACCCGGGTGGCAGCCCTGGAATTCGGTAAATACCGAATCCGTGCCAATGCCATCCTGCCGGGAGCAACGAACACGGAGATGCTGCAGGGGTTGATCCAGGATGTGCCTGGGCTGATCGAAGAACTGGTGGACAAGACGCCGATGGGAAGGATGGCAGAGCCGCGCGACCAGGCTAATGCAGCAGTTTTCCTGGCTTCGGATTTGGCCAGCCATATCACAGGGGATGCCATTGTCGTTTCAGGCGGCGAGTTTATGGACAGTTAGGCACAGAAATACCTGTACTGCGGAGGAGAAACCCATGTTAGGAATCCATTTCTTGGGCAATGGCAATATTTCGCTGGATGAAATGCCCACGCCTAAACCAAGCGGTACAAAAGTAGTGGTCAAGATCAAGGCTGCGGGCATTTGCGGGACAGATAAGCACCCCCTGATGGAACACGGCCAGGCTACTGTGCCGGGGCATGAAAATGCCGGCGTGGTTGTGGCGGTCGATAAACCCAACCGGGTAAAGGTGGGTGACCGTGTGGCAGTCAATTGCCACATCACCTGCCATGCCTGCCGGCATTGCCTGGAAGGCAATCTGTTCTTCTGTGACAGCCTGGAGGTTACCGGTTATGAATGGGATGGCGGCTTCGCTGAGTATCTGCTTGTGCCTGAAGCCAACCTGCATCCATTACCGGATGACCTGACATTTGATACCGGAGCCCTGATGGTAGACGTCCTGGGTACAGCCTACTCCGGGGTAAAAAAGGCAAAGATTTTACCTGGCGACAAGGTAGCAGTGTGGGGTGCAGGTCCGATCGGGCTGGAAGCAGCCCTGACCGCCAAGACACTCGGCGCGCGCGTGGCGGTGCTGGATATGGCTCCTTACCGGCTGGAAATGGCGCGCAAACTTGCACCTGAACTGGTGCTGGACGCCGGCGATCCGAAACTGGCTGAGCAAGTTATGGATTGGACGAATGGGTACGGACTGGACATAGCCTATGAGTGTGTCGGCAGCGAAAAAGCGGCGTTGCAGGCGCTGCCCCTCTTGAAAAGAATGGGTACCCTGGGCCTGATTGGAGTGGGGCACACCCTGACGGTTGATTACTGGGACCTCATCCAGCGCCAGATCAAGCTCTATGCCTCGCGCAATTTCAATACATTTGAGTATGCTGAAATGGTAGCGCTCATTCAAAGGGGGATGGATGTGAACCAGGTGGTGACACATCACTTCCAGCTCAAAGATGCCGAAGCTGCGTTTGCCCTGTTTAAGACGGGGGAGTGCGGTAAGATCGTGTTCACAGAGAACGAGTAGCCGGTTAAAGATTAAGCCCCTGGAACAGAAAGCCAGGGGCTTATTTTTTCAGCAAACCTTGAAGGAAACTGACCTGGGCTGATTATAATGACATCTGTAAAACCCGGGTCAGGTCAGCATCAGACAACAAAATGGGGTTGGCTTTCATGCTGTTAGCCTGGCGGGCTTTCTCAACGATGGCGGGAAAGTCAGTTGCGGCAATCCCATAAGTGGACAGACCAGGTACATCCAGCAGGCTGCAGGTTTCATTGACCCACTCGATGGCGTCTTGCGGTTGGGCAGCGGTATCCCCGGTCAGCAGGATGGCAATTTCCTGGTACCGCAATAATGCCGGGTGACCAGGCTCCCGTTCCTGCAATGCATCAAAATTCACCTGCATCACAGCCGGCAGCAGCCTGCCGCAAATAGCACCATGCGGGGCATGGAACATGCCGCCCAGCGGGGCAGCAAAGCCATGCACTGCACCCAGCCCGGCGTTGGCCAGAGCCAGTCCGCCTATCAGGCTGGTGATCGCCATATCTTCGCGGGCAGGGTAATCACCGCCGTCAAACACCGCCCGGCGCAGCGAACGGCCGGCACGCTGGATGCCTTCACGGCACAAAGCGCTCACCAGTGGATTTGCCTTGCTGGATAAGAAAGGTTCTATCACCTGGGTCAGTGCATCCAAACCACTGCTGGCTGTTGACTTTGGGGGGAGGGAGAGGGTGAGTTCAGGGTCGACCACTGCCAGGCTCGGCAGCATGTATGCGCTGCGCAGGCTGACTTTGACGGATTTTTCGGGGACTTCGAGCACTGCATTCCGGGTTACTTCAGACCCCGTACCGGAGGTGGTGGGAATGGTGATGCATGGCAGGCTGGGGTTACGGAGGGTTTGCCCTTTCCCTACCACTTCAAGGTAATCCAGCAGTTCCCCCGGGTTGGCCAGCATGGCAGCCACGGCTTTAGCGGTGTCAATCGCACTGCCGCCGCCGAGCGCAATGACCATTTCTGCCTGGTGCTGGCGGGCAGCTTCGATTGCCTGCTGGACAGATTGGATGGTAGGTTCACCCCTGACCCGGTAAACAGTCAAGGAAATGCCTTCAGCTTTGAATGAATCCAGGATTGGTTGGGCGTACTGTTCGGCAAACCCCTGCACAACCAGTGCCCGGGCACCGAATTGCTTGATGGCGGGCAGTGCCTGGGTAACACTGCCCCTGCCAAACATGATGCGTGTGGCGGTCGCAAATTCGAACATAATATTTCCGTTTGGTTATCCTTCAACCGGGGGGATGCGTTTTAATTCAAAAACCACCGGGCTCCCGGCATCGGGGCAGGCAAGCCGAATGGTACCTTCCGGCGCCCAGGGGTAGTTTGCTCCATAGCGCAATGAGATCACTGAAGAGAGCATGCAATCCAGTGCGGAAAGGCAGACAGGTGCACCGCAGATAGTGGTGCCAACAAAGCACAGCTGGTTGCCAACCTTATATCCAGCATGGCAGGTGCCTTTCTGGCTGATCACGGTGGCGGTAACATCGTATTGGGTTGGTTTGGATTCGGTTTCCATGAAGTCTCCTGTAGGTGGATGGTTAGGGCAGGTTGATTATAACAATAACCTGTTGTAGATTAGCCAAAAAGCTGTTGCAATTCATTCATGCTAAAAAGATTGCGCATAGTCTATAGCTGCTGCGACTGAAGAACCATGCAGGCGTGACTGCAGGTACGCTGCCAGCCAGCCTGCCAGCCAGGTGAATGGATCATTTCCAGATGACGAAATGGATTTCCACTCCTTTTCAGATTGAAAAACCGTCAATTCATCCAGACTGGCTATCAGCACAACTGGCACACTGGCGCATAACTTGCTGATTAACCCCCTGTCTGCATGTTGAGCGGGCGGGGGGAGGTAAGGAGGGGAGTAGAAGCACACCAGGTCGACGGGTGAGGTTTCACCCAAACAAGCCAGCAGCTGTAAAGTATCCACCGGTTTCTCTTCATGCAAGGCGAGACCCAGACAAACATGGACGTTCTTGAGCCGGCAGCCAGCAAGGACTTCTTGCAGGCTTTCTCCCGGCTTCCAGTCCAGCAATACCAGCCAGGATTGATCCGGTACTGAAAAGCATACCTGATCTGCAGCCAGCTTCCGGGGAGGATCAACCAGGATGAATTTCTTCTCCCCTGACTTAAGGGGTGCGCTGATTGCCAGGCTGGCTTGAAAGCATTGCCTGGCAGGGAGCAAACGATCTCCCAGGTCGTCATCTCGCGCTTGCTGGTTGGCCAGGCTGCGGAACACTTCTTCTGCATAATGAACGAACCAGTAAGATGGAACCTTCGCATCCTGCAATTTCTGGTTTAGCACATACCCGAGCCCAAACTGGAAATTTAAACCATCACAATAAATATCCTCACCGGTATTCGGCAGGCGGGGGAAAGTCCCGTAATCGATCCAAATCGGTTCAAGGCTGTGGATGTACACAGCCGGGCGGGGTGGGGTGTGGGAACCTGGGCTGGGTTTCATCGTTTTGAGAAGTAAAACCATTTTACTTGAAAAGCCATGATCAGGATGTTGTGGAATAATCATAATAACATTTACACTACCTTCACATTCCCTTTATGCGGACTTCTTGAGAAAAGGGTACCATGTCTTGCGGGGAGCGGAAACACGTATAATACGAGTATGCGTACCCAGAAATCCTGGTTACGGTTTTTCTGTGCCATGAGCAAGGTGCAGCACATCCTTGGAGGAACCAGTGAGCGCGGTAAGAATTCTTGTGATCGATGACGAGCAGAGCATCCTGAACCTCATCAGCGCTTACCTGAAGCCAGAAGGCTACGAGGTATTCACTGCCAGTGATGGCCCTTCTGGGCTGCAGGCTGCCAGGGCATACAAACCGGATATTGTGGTCCTGGATGTGATGTTGCCCGGTATGGACGGAATAACTCTCCTCAGCCAGCTGCGCAAAGAATCGGATGTGTATGTCATCATGCTCTCAGCCCGGACAGATGAGATGGATAAAGTGGTCGGCTTATCTGTTGGCGCAGACGATTACGTTACCAAGCCCTTCAGCCCGCGCGAACTGGTGGCAAGGATCAAGTCGGTTTTACGCCGCAAGGGCGGGGACACCGGCAGCAGCGGAGAAGTTTTTGCCTTCAAGCATATCCGCCTGGATGCCGGCAGCCGCCGGGTTTGGGTGGATGACCAGGAAGTGGAATTGACTGCAGTCGAGTTTGACTTGCTCAAAGGGCTGGTCGAGAACCGGGGCAGGGTGCTGACGCGTGAAATGCTGCTTGAAAAGATCTGGGGCCATGCTTATTACGGGGATACGCGCGTGGTGGATGTCCATGTTGGGCATATCCGCCAAAAGCTGGGTCACGAGCAATGGATCGCTACAGTGCGCGGGGTTGGCTACCGGTTTGATGACGAGGTGGTGACATGATCGGCTATATAAAGCGCCACCTGACAGCCAGGCTTTTCGTTTCTTACCTGCTGGTGATCCTGATTATTGCGGTAATCACCGGTGCAATCCTGGCTGTTGCCGCACCGAATGCTTACAACCGCCATCTGGGTGTTGAAAGGCAAACGACGGGCGAATTTGGTAAAGGAGGCGGCGAGGGGAACCAGCAGGCCGGGAATTTCAGGGCTGCAGTTTTTGAGGCCTTTTCCATTGCAGTTGCAGCCGGTGTTGCGGTTGCAGTCATCATCAGCCTGTTGATCAGCCGCTCGATTGCTGCACCCGTAAAAGCAATTGCACAGGCATCCCGGCGGATTGCTGACGGGCATTACTCAGAAAGGGTGCAAGCACCTGCAAGTGACCAGCAAAAGGATGTGGATGAAATTGGGAGATTGGGTGTCAATTTCAACCATATGGCCGAGTCGCTGGAGAAGACCGAGACTATGCGCCGGCAACTTCTGGCAGATGTCTCGCATGAGCTGCGCACGCCGCTGACCACCATCCGGGGGACTGCAGAAGGGTTGATGGATGGCGTCGTCCAACCGGACCTTGAAACATACCAGGTTTTACTGGCTGAAGCGGAAAGGATGCAGCACCTGGTAGAGGATATCCAGGAGCTCAGCCTGGTTGAAGCCGGGCAGTACCAGCTGCAGATCACGAAATTCTTCATAAGAGAACTGCTTAACCGGCTGGAAAAGCGGTTTGATTTCCAGTTCAGGGAAGCAGGCATTAGCCTGCACATTCCTGATCCGGGTGATATTGAGATGCAGGCAGACATCAACCGGGTTGACCAGGTATTGCAGAACCTGGTTGGCAATGCCCTGAAATACACCCATCCGGGCGGCAGGGTTGAGGTGAGCGTATTACAGGATGAGACCGGAACCCATTTTTCTGTGGTTGATACTGGCAGAGGATTGAGCCATGAAGACCTCGAGCTTGTCTTTACGCGCTTTTACCGGGTGGATACCTCGCGTGCCCGGGAAACCGGCGGCAGCGGGATTGGCCTGACCATTGCGAAAGAATGGGTGGAAGCGCATGGCGGTAAGATCTGGGCTGAAAGTGAAGGATTGGGACAGGGCAGCACTTTCTGCTTCACTATCCCGCTGGAGTAAACGCCCTTTCATGCGCAAAGGTGCACTTATCACGGCAAAATAGAATATAATTCCCTGCGGTATCATCTATACAACTTGATAAGGAGTTAACCATGATCGTTACAACCGAAAAGCTTTTTAAGGCAGCTTATGGTAAATATGCCATCGGCGCTTACAACATCAACAACCTGGAGCAAACAATGGGATTGTTCCAGGGCAACCTCGACAGTAAAGCCCCTTTCATCATCCAGATCAGTAAAGGCGCCCGCTCATACAGCCATAAGAAAATGCTCGAAGCCATTATCAAACAGGCGGATGAAGTCTTCCCGGATGCCATATTCGCAGTGCACCTTGACCACGGTGATGAAGCAACCTGTTATGACTGCATCGAAAGCGGCTTTTACAGCTCCGTGATGATTGATGCCAGCCATGAAGATTTCGACACCAACATCGCCGTTACCCGGCGGGTGGTGGATGCAGCCCATGCGCGCGGTATCGTGGTTGAAGCTGAGCTTGGGCAGCTGGGTGGTGTGGAAGAACATGTCCAGGTGAGCGAAGCCGAAGCCAAGCTGACCAACCCGAAGAAAGCCCGGGAGTTCGTGCAGCGCAGCGGCTGTGATTCCCTGGCAGTGGCGATCGGTACCAGCCACGGCGCATTCAAGTTCAAAGGCTCACAATCCCTGCACTTTGATGTGCTTGAACAGATCCAGAAAGAGCTGCCTGGTTTTCCGCTGGTCATGCATGGCAGCAGCTCGGTGCCCCAGGATGAGGTAGCCCGTATCAACGCTGCCGGCGGCAATATTGCTGGCGCACGCGGTGTGGATGCTGGACAGTTCAAGCGGGCTGCTGAGCTGGGTGTTACCAAGATCAATATCGATACCGACGGCCGCCTGGTGTGGACGCGCGTTCACCGCGAG
>Ga0228536_1000264_pt1 | contig 123306 bp, 111 predicted proteins | sample SJ1Smetagenome_FD_168611 | JGI IMG/M metagenome (GOLD analysis project Ga0228536, IMG submission 168611) | Enriched culture of PCE-dechlorinating microbial communities from Ithaca, New York, USA - SJ1.S | ecosystem: Engineered > Modeled > Simulated communities (microbial... > Unclassified...
CTACTGCCGCGGCGGTGCATACGATTCAGCCCTGCTGGCATGCAAATCGATTGCCATCTTGCCGGAAGGGATGAGCAAGGAACGGTTCGAGTGGCTTTCAAAGATCGCCGGTGAAGTGATCGCTACCCCTGGCAGCGAGTCGAATGTGAAAGAGATCTTCGATAAGTGCTGGGAGCTGCGGCGTTCTGGGCAGGAACTGATGATCTTTAACCAGTTCGAGGAATTTGGCAATTACCTGTGGCACTACAACCTTACCGGCCACGCCATGGAAGAAGTGCTGCAGAAAGAGCTCGGACCGAATGACACCTTCCGGGGTATTGCCCTGACAACCGGTTCAGCCGGCACGATTGGCTGCGGCGACTACCTGAAACAGAAATTCCCCACCATGAAGATTGCCGCCAGCGAAGCGCTGCAGTGCCCGACTCTGCTTCAAAACGGCTTCGGCGCCCACCGGATTGAGGGCATTGGCGACAAGCACGTCCCGTGGATCCATAATGTCAAGAATACCGACCTGGTGACCGCCATCGACGACAACGATGTAGTTAATGTGGTGCGCCTGTTTAATGAACCCGAAGGCCAGGCATACCTGGTAAAGAAGGGAGTTCCCCAGGCGCTCGTCTCCAGGCTTAACCTGATGGGCTTCTCAGGCATTGCCAACATGCTTTCAGCTGTCAAGATGGCGAAATACTACAACATGGGCAAGGAAGATGCCCTCATGGTTGTCCTGACTGATTCGATGGAACTCTACAATACCCGTATTGATGAGTACCGCCAGGACTTCGGACCCTTCACCGCAGCGGACGCCGCAGAAGCGTATGCTGGCAGCCTGATGGGTGAGACCACTGACAACATGCTTGAGTTGACTGAGTTCGACCGCAAACGTGTCCACAACCTCAAGTACTACACCTGGGTCGAACAGCAGGGTAAGACCTACGAAGAGATCCTGGCACAGTGGGATGACCCCGATTACTGGACCGGCTTTCAGGGTCAGCTGGACGAAATGGATGAATTGATCAAGGAATTCAACGACAAGGTTGGATTGCTGAAGAACTACAAAGACTAATCCCGTTCATTTATGGATTAAATAAATCAGGGCTGTCTGCTTTGAAAGCCGGACAGCCCTGATTGTTCTTAACCAGCGACTTTAACCAGGGCGTAGTTCTTTTTGCCTTTCCGAAGGATGATGAATTGCCCTTCCAGCAGGTCGCTTACACCAACCTCCCGGTTAACATCACTAACACGGTGGTTATTAATGTAGATACCGCCCTCTAGCAGGCTGCGGCGAGCTTCGCCTTTAGATTTAGACACACCCGCATTAACCAGCAGGTCCAGCAATGACATCCTGTTGACCAGGTCGTTCTTTGCCAGTTCGCAGGATGGCACTTCCGCAAAGATATCCCCTATTTCTTCAGCGCTCAATCCACTGATCTCGCCGCCAAAGAGTGCCTGGCTGGCTTGTTCCGCCCTTGCAAGAGCAGTTTCGCCATGCACCATGGCGGTCATCACCTGTGCCAGGCGGCGCTGGGCTTCGCGCTCTTCCGGTTTGTTTATCACAGCATCCCCCAGGGCGTCGATGGTCTCATGCTCAAGGAAGGTGAAGTATTTCAGGTAGTTGACCACATCGCCGTCGTTGGTGTTCAACCAGAACTGGTAGAAGCGGTAAGGTGATGTGCGCTGCGGGTCAAGCCAGACAGATCCGGATTCGGTCTTGCCGAACTTGGTGCCGTCTGCCTTGGTGATAAGCGGATAGACCATTGCGTAAGCCTGCGTTCCGCGCATACGGCGGATTAGTTCTGCCCCGGCGGTGATATTGCCCCACTGGTCACTGCCGCCCGTCTGCATCTTGCAGCCGTAATTGTCAAACAGGTAGAGAAAATCGTACGACTGTAGCAGCATGTACGTGAATTCGGTGAAGGAAATGCCTTCTTCGCGGTCAAGACGGGTGCGGATCGATTCCTTGGAAAGCATATAGTTGACGGTGAAGTTTTTGCCGATATCGCGCATGAAGTCGATCATGTTCAACTTTGTCAGCCAGTCGGCATTGTTGAGCAGGCGGGCAGGGTTGGACTTACTGTCAAAATCCAGGAAGTGTGACAGTTGTTTTTTGATGGCTTCGGTATTGGCCTGGATGGTTTCGACTGGCATCAGGGCGCGTTCGGCGGTCTTGCCGGACGGGTCGCCGAGCATGGTGGTGCCTCCGCCAGCCAGGGCGATAGGGTGGTGCCCAAAACGCTGCATGCGCGCCAGGGCAATGAGGGGAACGATATGCCCGACATGCAGGCTGTCAGCGGTCACATCAAAGCCGTTATAAACGGTTACTTTTTCCTTTGCCAGGATCTCGGGTACGCCTTCGATCCTGTCGTACACCATGCCGCGCCATTCCAGTTCTTCGAATATGGAGTGTTTCATGCTTGCCTTCTGAATGCTCCCGTCAGGGAGAAATGATGTTTGAGTATAGCATGATTATTTCCCTCAAGGGGCGGTTTCGGGTAAAATGCCTGCAATCATGTGCCCTGGGCAGAAGTGGTAAACTTATCCAAATGACATTTCTTCCACCTGATTCTGCGCTGATCCTGGTTGGGGTAATGACCCAGCCGCGTGACCTGGAAATTGCCCGCCTGTTCGGCTGGTATCGAATCCCGCTGCGCTTTGCGCCGAAGGTGGTGAATGTCGATTACCTGGCTTTTTACCACACAGCAGCCTTTGGAGAGGACTTGCGCTGGCAGATCCGGTATTTTGCCGAGGTAAGCGGGCATGAACTTACCACTCGGGCAGAATTATTGCTCGACCAACCCGATCACCCGCGCGCCAATGAAGAGTATTACAAGATCCAGATCGGGCCGCTGCATGCGTTAGCCAACCCTATCCGGTCGGAGAACTGGCGCAGGATCACGTTTCTCTATACAACCGGTGCTTTGTTCAACCGTGCCATGACCGGGAATGACCTGGTGGTGCGGTCAGAGGAGAGGGATGTGCTCTGGAGGACATTGCGCGAACGTGCAGAAAACAGCGGAATGTACCAATCCAAAGAAACCCCCGATTTTTCTATTGACCCGGCGATCCTGTTCATGCTGGGTGACCTTGACCACCTGGCCGAAGGTGGCAGCTTTTACATGGAGGATGAATGAAAACACTGATTAAAGGCGGGACGCTCATCACTGCTTCAGAGACGTTCCAGGCAGATATTTTGATCGAAGGTGAGAAAATTGCTGCGATTGCCGATAACCTGCCGGTACCAGCTGACTGTATAGTGTATCAGGCGGAAGGCAAGCTGGTGATGCCGGGCGGGGTGGACGTGCATGTGCATCTCGACCTGCCCATGTCTAATACGGTCTCGTCTGATGACCACTACACCGGCACCAAGGCAGCCGCTTTCGGAGCCACTACCACGGTGATCGATTTTGTGTCACAAGATGAAGCACCTTTACTCCTGAATGTACAAAAATTACGCGCTAAAGCTGAACAAAAAGCTGCGGTGGATTACAGTTTCCACATGAATATCACCCGTTTTGATGACCAGGTTGCGGAAGAAATCCCGCACCTGCTGGACGAAGGTGTGGCGAGTGTAAAGGTGTTTACTGCCTACAACAACCGGCTACGCCTGGATGATGGGAACATCTTTAAGGTAATGCGTATAGCAAAAGAGGCGGGGTTGCTGACCATGCTGCACGCGGAAAACGGCGATGTGATTGATGTGCTTGTACGGGAAGCCCTGGCGGCAGGCCGGCATGAACCAGTCTGGCATGCCCGTACTCGCCCGGCATGGGGGGCAGTCGAAGCTGTTCTGCGGGCTGCATCGCTATCGGCACAAGCCGAAGCCCCATTGTATGTTGTGCATGTGAATGCCGGCGGTGAGGTGGACCAGATCGCTTATGCCCGCAGTAAAGGCCTGAAAGTGATGGGAGAAACCTGCCCACAATACCTGTTTTTTACAGAAGAGGACCTGAAAAAGCCGGATGGCGCGAAATGGATCTGCTCACCGCCCGTACGCACGAAGTCGGATAATGAACGTATCTGGCGCGGGATATCTGAAGATTCGCTGCAGGTTATGTCTACCGACCACTGCCCATTCTTTTTTGACGGCACGCGGCCTATTGATTACGAAGGAAAACCGGTTACCATTCCAGGCAAGGAGCTGGGTAAAGGCGACTTTACGAAAATTCCGAATGGGCTGCCTGGCCTGGGTGACCGCATGCCGGTCATGTGGACGCAAGGTGTGGGTTCAGGAAGGATGAGTGCCAACCAGTTCGTGGCGCTGCATTGCACCAATCCTGCCAAGATCTTTGGGATGTATCCCCAAAAAGGCAGCCTGCTGCCAGGTTCAGATGCAGATATTGTTATTTGGGATCCGAACCGGGAAGTTGAATATGGGGTGAGGTTAGCTCATCACCGCACTGACTACAACCTGTATGAAGGCTGGAAATTGAAAGGGTATCCTGAAAAAGTATTCCTGCGCGGCAGCCTGATCGTTGACGGCTCTACCTGGCTGGGCAAAGCCGGCAGCGGCCGGTTCATTTACCGTAAACCCTTCGAGGTTTTCCTTTAATGCTGGTTTTTGTGCCGGTATTGGTGCTGGTTGGAACCGGCCTGGCTGTGCTCGTGATGCGCCAGGCAAAAGTAAGCATTGGTTACATCTGGCTGAGCGCACTGGCTGGCAGTTTTGTTGCCTGGTTGGTCCTGCTGGTGGTCAACTGGGATAACACTCCGGTTTACACCAGCCAGTTCTGGAACCTGCCTGGGAGTATGAGGTATCCGGTCGGATTCGGGTTTGACCGGTTATCCTGGCCGTTTGCCTTTGCCCTTTCCAGCTTGCTTCTCGCAGTTTTATTAACATCCACCGTCCGGTTCCATTTCCAATCGGATCCATTCACCTGGGCGTTCAGTGTGTTGATCGGAGCTGCAGGGATCCTTGCGGCTGCCGCCAATACTCCGCTGGCATTTGTGTTCTCCTGGACGGTGGTTGATATCCTGGAAATTGCCATGCTAGGGCTGGTGGGGGGAGGGAAAGCGCTCCAGCAGCGCAACATCATTTCCTCCATGGCGCGGATAGGCGGGATATTCCTTGTCCTTTGGGCGATGGTCAGCTCACGCAGTGAAGGGTTGGTGTTGAACCTGGGCCTGGCTGCTCCTCCCCAAAGTGTCCTGCTCCTGCTGGCAGCAGCTTTGCGCCTTGGCGTGGTACCGCTGCATGTGGCTTATACCAGTGAACCCCTTACGAGGCGCGGGTTGGGAACCATGCTCCGCCTTGTCCCGCCGGCTGCAAGTCTTGTCCTGCTCAGCCGGCTTCCTGCGGCTGTTGTCCCGCCCAATGCTGCTGTTGCGGTCTTGTTATTCTGCATCCTGGCAGCTGGATATGGGGCTTTCATGTGGATGGTCACCCAGGATGACCTCGAAGGTCGTCCTTACTGGCTTCTGGCGGTAGCCGGTTTGGCCATCGCTTCGGGAGTGCGGGGCCAGCCGGAAGCAATACCTGTAATGGGTACAGCAATGGTCTTGGTGGGTGGATTGATCTTTCTTTCCAGTGAGTTCAGGAAACCTCTCCGTGTCATCTTGCTGGTTGGTTTTATTGGGTTGACTGCCTTGCCTTATACGCCTGCAGCCGGCAGCCTGACAGGCTTGACCGTCTATCCATTTAACCTGCTAGACGTGTTCTTCATCCTGGTCTTTGCTGTCCTGCTGTCAGGAACTTTTTTTCACATGTACCGCAAAAGAGAGGAGCAGCCGGTTGAACGCTGGCTGCTGGCAGTCTATTCCGCTGGGCTGGTTGTGCTGATCGCCAGCCACTGGCTTATCGGGTTTCTGGTTTTAAAGGTAGAACCAAGGCCTGGCGTCTGGTGGGTTAGCCTTGTTTCCACATTCCTGGCGGTGCTGATCATTTTGGCTTACCGCTGGTGGCAAAGGTCGGGTTTACCCATCTTCCTACGGAATGATCCCCGCCTGGCAGCAATCCGTAAAGCTGTGCAGATCATTGCAGATGTATTACGGCTGGACTGGTTGTATGCCTTATTCGGGTTGGTGCTGCGCCTGCTGCAGTCGCTTGTCCAGTTTCTCACGAGGCTGCTTGAAGGCGAGGGCGGCGTTCTCTGGACCCTGCTGCTCATCGTGCTCCTGGCTTCGTTTATTACGATGGGGGGCTCGCAATGAATCTCGCACAGGTCTCTCCGCTGCTGGTGGTGCTGCTCATGGCAGCCAGTTTATGCATCCTCATGCTGCAAAACTTCCGGCTAGCTTTAGCGGCGCTGGCAGCCCAGTACTTGCTGATATTCTTGCTGATCACTTCTGTACTTCCCTCAAGCCTGGCTTTGGTGAAGCTGCTGGTTGGATGGATGATCACAGCCCTGCTTGTTTCTGAAATCTGGCTGATCGAAAAAGATTGGGAAAACCGCATAGCCCTATCCGGTAATTTATTGCGTGGGGGTGTCCTCATCCTCCTTTGGATCGTGGTGTATCTTGGGCTGCCGTTGATCCAGTTATGGATTCCAGTAAACCAGACTGTATTGCTGGGCGGATTGATCCTGCTTTCGGGCGGTTTGATCCAGGTCGGCCTTTCCAACCAGGTATTGCGTGTTTCCCTGGGGTTGTTAACCCTCTTCAGCGGGTTTGAGATAATTTACGCCGCTCTGGAGCCTTCAGTCCTGGTCTCCGGGCTGCTTGTGCTGGTCAACATCGGTATAGGCTTGACTGGTTTATTCCTGGTGATTCGTGGAAAGGAAGAAAACGAGGTGATCCAGTGAACGCCCCGTTGATCTGGGCTGGTTTACCCATTTTATTCGGGGTGGTGGTGTGGCTGCTCAAGAAGTATCCGCGCATCCAGCTCCTGGCTGGATGCGGGCTGTTTGTCCTTTTCGCCTTGCTTGCCATCTTCCTTCCAATTGAAAATCCAGTGGGCACACAGCGGGCAGGATTCATAATCAATAGCAGCCTGAACATCCTGGGAAGGCAGTTTGTGCTCACATTCGCTGAGCAGCCGATGCTGATGCTACTGTTTGGCTTCAGCGCTTTCTGGATGTTAGGCTTATTTTCAATAAGCCAGGCGCGCAGGCTGGTGTCTTACGGGTTGGTTATTCTGGGGCTGTTGACTGCGTCCTTAATGGTGCAGCCATTCCTCTATGCAGCCCTGATCATTGAAGCTGCAGTTTTAATCAGTGTACCATTACTGGCAGAACCGGCAGCCCACAATAGCCGTGGACTGGTGCGATTCATCATCTTCTTAAGCCTGGCTGTGCCGTTTACCTTGCTGGCAGGGTGGGCTGCCAACCTTGCAGAAGCAAATCCTGCCAACGGCATGTTCCAGATCCGGGCAGCCATATTGCTGGCGCTTGGTTTCTCGTTCATGCTGGGAGTATTCCCTCTCTTTACCTGGATGCCCATGCTTTCTGAGGAGACCCATCCATATATCTCTGGATTCCTGTTAAACCTGCTATCGGTTGTAATTTTATTCCTGGGGGTCCGGTTCTTAAATACTTACGGCTGGCTGCGTACGATGGCGGGGGTACCGAATGCCTTGCAGATTGCTGGCGGATTTATGGTACTCTCAGCGGGATTATGGGCTGGTTTTGACCGTAAACTGATCCGTTTGCCAGCTTATCTGAATGTCTTCCAAAACGGGTTGGCGTTGGTTGCATTGAGCCTGAGAGGGGCAAGTCCGCTAATTTTATTCTCTGCTTTGCTCATCCCCCGCTTGATTATGACGGGTTACCTGTGCCTGGCTCTCTCGGTCTTGGAACGTAAGCAGGTTTTGGGAAAAGGCGCTTTTGCTGACCAACCGTTTGCTGCGGTGATGGTGCTCGTCAGTATTTTTTCCATGTCAGGTTTTCCTCTCCTGGCAGGGTTTCCTTCCATGCTGCTTTTAATTGAACGGCTTGGGCAGCAGGCACCAGCCATTCTCCTGCTGGTTGCCCTGGGGTTGATCGCGCTGATCGGTGCGGGTATCCGGCACATGATCAGCATGGTAACTCCAGCTGCAGAACCAGATACACAGAGCCTGTTTACAGAACCCGCCAGCAGTGTGCTTTTAAACATTTATTTCACTGCAGGCATCCTGGTATGCCTTATAATCGGACTATTCCCAAGCAGATTCATGCTAGCTGCTGAAGAAATAGTCAGGGCATTTCAGAACTGGCAATAGTGAAAGACCGAGGTAATTATGGAACCTGAGCAGATTGTCAAACGACTGGAATGGTTGGATGAGGAACGCCGTAAGGACAAGAACACCATTGCAGACCTTGAGGAGAGAATTCATCAACTGGAAGCAGGCAGCATTAAACAGATTCAGCAGGTCAATGAGGTTTCGACAGATGTTGCCCGTATGATGGGTTTTGAGAGTAATATCGACTTGCTTGAAGCAGAAATCAGTAAATTGCGGGTCGAACTTGGCCGGTCCATCGAAACAATTGAAAAACAACGTATGGAGCATGACCGCGAAGTTGAGCGGATCCGGTTGATGGATGTGGAACGGATCAATAAAAACGAACAGGAAGTCCATGTTCTGCAGGACAAGATTGAAGGATATAAAAAAGAGATATCGTTGATCAAAGATGAAAACCTGCGGCTGGCACGTCTTCTGGAAGAAATCCGCAATGACAACCGTGAGGTGCTCAGGGGCGCAGAAGAATTCCAGCGTAATTCAAAAATGGTTGAAGAGAACCGGCGTAATGATTCAAAGCGTTTGACAGATTTGGCTGCTGAAGTTACTGGGCTGCGCAAAAGGGTAGATGAGCAGCGCAACAAGCAAGATGTCTTCTCTGAGACACTGCGTAAGATCGACCTGAAGACAGCCGAGATCCAAAATACCGATAGTGAACGCAAGCAATCCCAGATTGCTTTCATGGAAAAGCAGAATACCCTGAATGTAGAACGGGAAAGGGTTTGGAAAGATTGGCAGACGAAGTTTAATGATGTGGATAAGCGGGCTGCATCCCTGGATACCCAGATCCAGAATCTTGACAGCACCTTCAGGGCAGTCAAACGTTCACAGGAAGCCCTGGATGAGGTTACACAGCGGTTTGAGCGCCGCATCAATGAGATCACTGAAATGCAGCGGTTGAGTGAAGACCGTTTCAGGAACGAATGGAACGGTTTTAAAGCCGATGATCAGAAACGCTGGGCAACCTTCTCCCTGACACAGGAAGAACAGCAGCGCGAAACCAACCGCACGCTTCAAAAAGCTGCAGACCGGTTATTAAAGTTAGAGGATTCAGTCCAGGATATTCAATACCAGTTGCAGCAGGTAGTTACCCAGAACATAAAACGCCTGCAATCCATCATGGCATTGATGAACCAGTACTTAGAAGGCAGCGAAGAGTAGGGGGCAGGCTTGCATGTAATCGGGACTGCCGGGCATGTAGACCATGGGAAATCCACCCTCATCAAAGCCCTGACCGGGATTAATCCCGACCGTCTGCGTGAAGAGCAGGAACGTGAAATGACAATCGAGCTGGGCTTTGCCTGGCTTACCCTTGCTGGGGGACTGGAAGTCGGAATAGTGGATGTTCCCGGGCACCGGGATTTTATTGATAATATGCTGGCGGGGGTGGGCGGCATCGACGCTGTAATTTTCGTCATCGCTGCTGATGAAGGGGTTATGCCTCAAACACGTGAACACCTGGCTATCCTGGATCTGCTGCAAATCCCTGCCGGGCTGGTAGCCCTGACAAAATGCGACCTGGTTCCAGAACCTGACTGGTTGAACCTGGTGGAAGATGACATCAGGTCCATCCTGGCAGGAACAGTTCTAAATGAAGCGCCTATTATCCGCGTTTCTGCCAGAACCGGGGAAGGGCTTGACAGCCTGCGCGATCAACTCGCGGTGCTGCTGAAAAATGTACCCTCCCGTCTCGACCTGCAGCGCCCACGCCTATCCATCGACCGGGTATTTACCCTGACTGGATTTGGTACTGTGGTAACAGGTACCCTCCAGGATGGCAGCTTTAAAACCGGCGATGAAGTAGTTATCCTGCCGCAAAACCTTAAAAGCCGGATCAGGGGGCTGCAAACTCACAAGCGTAAATCGGACATGGTTCAACCTGGCAGCCGCACTGCTGTGAACATCAGCGGGATTGACCTGGGCCAGGTGAAGAGGGGCGACCTGTTAACAATACCAGGGAAATACCTGCCGTCTGGCAGGATGGACGCCTCAATCCATGTCCTGGCGGATGTATCCGGCGGCATCTTTCACAACCAGGAAGTTAAGTTTTACCTTGGCGCGGCTGAAACGCTGGCCCGCATCCGGGTACTTGGACAGGATAAGATCGCACCGGGTGGAAAGGGCTGGGTTCAGCTTGAATTCAGCGATCCAGTTGTAGCAGCGCACGGCGACAGGTTTATCCTGCGCAGACCGTCACCTGGTGAAACTCTGGGCGGCGGGATTATCCTGGATCCACATCCTGTTAAAAGGCATAAGCGGTTTCAGGCGGAGGTAATCAAGAAGCTGGAGGTGCTCTCTCAAGGCAGCCCGGATGACCTGTTGTACCAGGCAGCCCTGGGTGCAGGGTTGTTCACCAGGAAAAGATTAGGCGAGCTTGCCAAAATGGATACGGATGTTCTTGAGCAGGCTTTTACAAAGCTGGTTGATGAGGGCAGGTTTATCGCCGTCACTGACGGCAGTGCAGGGGATGAAGGGCTGCTGGCTGCAGACGGCACACTGCAGAAATTCACCGCCAGTATGCAGGCAGAGCTGGAGCAATTTCATACAGCCAATCCTCTCCGCCAGGGTATGCCGCGGGAGGAGTTGAAGAGCAGGCTAAAACTCAACCAGAAAGATTTTTCTACCCTTTTACAATGGTGGTTGAATACTGCACAGATTAAGGCAGATGTTTCACGTGTTTCGCTGCCAGGCTTTCAGGTGGCATTTACCCCTGAACAGGTAAAAAAGCAGGCAATTCTGCTCAAGCAGCTGGCGGTAGCACCCTTCAGCCCGCCCGGGATGAAAGATTTGATCGAGCTGGCAGGGATCGACCTGGTGAATGCGCTAATCGAAAGCGGCACGCTGGTTAAGACCTCAGATGAAGTGGTCTTTTCGCGCCAGGCATTTGAAGATATGAAAAGCTGGGTGGTGACCACAATCCAAAATGAAGGGGCAGTAACCGTTACCGGTTTTCGCGACCACTTTGAGACCAGCCGCAAGTATGCCCTGGCATTTCTCGAATACCTGGATGCATCCGGAGTGACTTATCGCGACGGTGACTACCGGAAACTAAAGGTAAGATAAACCGGAAGGGCGGAATATTCCCGCCGATCCTTACGATTCAGAAAAAGTAGTTGACAGGTTGGGCAACGCAACGTATAATTACGGTTTGCCTGCCCTGGCAGTTGATGCTGGGGCAGTAGAATGTATGCCAAGCTTCCCCGCACTCAGGCGGATTTGGACCACGCAGGACTTGCGGTGAAGTGAAGATTGGAGAGGAAAATATGAAATACGCAATTGTTGAAAGCGGCGGAAAGCAGTACAAAGCCGTGGAAGGCGGGGCGATCGAAGTTGACCTTCTTTCAGCTGCACCAGGTGAGAAGGTCGTCATCGATAAAGTGTTACTCTTTGTAGAAGACGGCAGCTGCACCGTAGGCACCCCGCTGGTGAAGGGTGTGAGTGTTTCTACCAAGGTCGAAGGCCACATCAAGGGCGAGAAGATCGATGTGTTCCATTACCGTCCCAAGAAACGCATTCGGACAAAGACCGGGCATCGCCAGCAATACACCCGCTTATTTATTGAATCCATTGGTAAGGAGTAGGAAAAATGGCTCATAAAAAAGGTGGCGGTTCCAGCCGCAATGGTCGTGACAGTAATTCACAACGATTGGGTGTGAAACGCTTCGGCGGTGAACATGTGCTTTCAGGCAATATCATCGTGCGGCAGCGCGGCACCCGTATCAAACCCGGAATGAATATCGGCAGGGGCAAGGATGATACCTTGTTCGCTACAGTTGAAGGACATGTGGTTTTCGTTACACTGCCAACCGGCCAGAAAATGGTCAGCATTGAACCAGTGAAAGCCGAGTAGGGATTATATCGCAGCACCGTCCTTGAGGATTTCAGGCACGGAGGTTGCGGTTTTATGAAAGGACTTACAAAATGAAGAAGGGCATTCACCCAAATTATTATTACGACGCAGTGGTAACCTGTGCGTGTGGTAACACCTGGACGACAGGCTCCACCAAGCAAAAGATCCAAACCGAGGTTTGTTCCAAGTGCCATCCGTTCTTCACCGGCCAGCAGCAGCGCTTGCTGGATGTTGAGGGCCAGGTTGACCGCTTCTACCGCCGGCTGCAGGCACGCCAGGAATATGTAGAAGACATTAAGAACCGCGAAGCAGAGCGTACTTCCCCAACCCGCCCGATCGCTGACCTCGAGCTTGGCAGCCGTCCAATCGAAGCGCTCGCAAAAGCCGGTATCACCAATGTTGGCGAAGCGCTGGCAAAACTTGCTGAAGGCGAACAAGCCATCCTGGATATTGCCGGGTTCGGCCGCAAATCGTTGATCGATATGAAAAAACGGATGCGCCAGCTTGGTTATGACGTTCCGGAACCAACCGCATAAGACGGTCATCTAGAATAACGCCAGAGACGCATAAACATGCGTCTCTGTTGTTTTAAGCTTTAGTTTTCGTGTACAATCCTGATAACCCCATTTTTGGAGGATGCAGTGAAGCACCATACTGGTTCCATTGAAGTTGTTTGCGGCTCCATGTTTTGTGGAAAAACCGAGGAATTGATCCGCCTGCTGCGCAGGGCGGTGATCGCCAGACAAAAGGTACAGGTCTTTAAGCCAGCCATCGATAAGCGTTATGATTCCGGCGTTAAAGTCACCTCGCATGCCGGCATTTCTTTTGATGCCATCCCCATCCAGCGGTCTGCAGAAATCCTCGAAAAGCTGTCTGCCGATACCACGGTTGTCGGGATCGATGAAGCCCAATTCCTGGATGAAGAAATCGTCCCGATCGTCCAATCGCTGGCTGATAAAGGCGTCAGGGTGATCATCGCAGGGCTGGACACCAACTTCAGGGCTGAGCCATTTGGATCAATGCCAACCTTGCTGGCCATTGCCGAAAGGGTCCAGAAGCTTTCTGCAATCTGCATGGTTTGCGGCGAACCGGCTACCCGCACCCAACGCCTGGTGAACGGGAAGCCTGCCCGGTACGATGAGCCGGTAGTGGTGGTTGGAGCGGCAGAAATGTACGAGGCCCGCTGCCGCAAGCACCATGAAGTACCCCGCTGAAAACCTATCAGGAGCTTGGAATGAGAGACTACAACGATTTCTTACTTGAGGTACTGGTGGACCAGGAAAGCCTTCAGAAGCGGATTGCCGAGCTGGGCGCTGAGATCAGCCGCGATTATGCCGGAAGCAAGCTGCTGCTGGTTTGCATCCTGAGGGGTGGGGTCCTGTTTTTGACGGATTTGATGCGGGCAATTACCATCCCGCATGCGATCGAATTTATGGCGGTGTCTTCGTATGGTGCCGGCAAGCGTGAATCGGGCGGGAATGTGCGCATCACCCTCGACCTGAATATTGACATCAGCGATTGGAATGTGCTGATTGTCGAGGATATTATCGACAGCGGGCACACCCTGGCATCGGTCCTGGAGATGCTTTCAATCCGCCACCCCAAAAGCCTGGGGGTCTGTACCCTGCTGGATAAGGCTGAACGGCGTGAGGTATATATTCCCATCAAATACCGCGGCTTTGAAATCCCGAATAAATTTGTTTTCGGTTACGGGCTGGATATTGACGAGTTCTACCGCAACTTACCGTTCATCGGCGTGGTTGACCTGAAAAAATATAACCCGGAATAAGCCGCACTTGAGCCATTTTCGAACTGGTAAAAAAGCCGGTCATGCAAACCCAAATCCCATATACCCTTCAACAAGCCCTGGACTTTGTGCCATCTGCCGTAAGAGCATGCGGGCAGGTGTACCTGGTTGGGGGGTGTGTGCGTGATGCATTCCTCGGGAAAAGCAGCCACGATTTGGACCTGGTGGTGCTTGGGGATGTGCAAAAGGCTGCCCGGCTGGCGGCGAAAGCATTGAAATCTCCTGCCTGTTTCCTGCTGGATGCGGAGCGGAATACCTGGCGTGTAATAGCAGATAAAGACGGCGGACAGGTTGAAATTGACTTCAGTTCGACGCGGGCAACTTCATTAATTGGCGATCTGGCTCTACGTGATTTTTCCATCAATGCCATGGCAATTGACCTGCAAAAGCCGGAATCGCTGATCGATCCTTGCGGAGGTTTGCAAGACCTGCACCATAACACACTGCGGGCATGCTCGCCAACCTCATTTAGCGACGATCCCGTCCGCGCCATCCGGGCTGTCCGGTTTGGTGCTGATCTTGGGTTCCGGATTGAACCGCAGACACTTACCTGGTTGAAGCAATCCATTCATAAACTCCCGGGTGTATCCTCCGAGAGGATTCGGGATGAGTTTTTTAAGGTATGCACTTCAGGTAACCCGGCAGCTGCGATTCACGTTTTGGAAAGCCTGGATGTGCTGTTTATTGTATTTCCTGAACTACGAGATCTGAAAGGACTGCCCCAGGCACACCCGGATGTGCTGGATGTCTGGCAGCATACCGCCGGGGTTGTAAAGGGGATGCAGCGGTTGCTGGCGGTCCTTACCGGTTCTTATCCATCGGAAGAAGCCCAGAACCTGGTGACCGGAAAGGCAGTTCTCACCCTGGGGCGGTATCGCAGCTCCCTCACGGAAGTGTGGGGGGCGTGCCCGGTGAAAAACCGGCCTTTACAGGGTTTGCTTTACTGGATGGCGCTGTTGCATGATGCGGGAAAATCCAGCGTGGTTAAATATGACGACCGGGGTCACACCTCATTTGCTGGCCACGCTGAAGCAGGGGCGGGCATTGCAGAGTCAGCCTGCATCCGGTTGAAGCTCAGCCGGGCAGAGGTAAAACGGGTTAGCCAGGGGGTAACCGGGCACCAGTTAATACACCAACTGGCTGAGGGAAAAGGCGATACCAGCCCGCTGGGAATTTACCGTATGTTCCGGCAGTACGGGGAGAGCATGCTGGACATCTGCATCCTGGGTCTGGCAGATACCCTGGGCAAATTTCAGCAGACGCCGCCGGAAGAGTACTGGCAGAAGGAATTGGACGCTGCCCGTTTATTACTGGAGGCCTGGTTCGAAAAACATTCCGAGTGGATTTCTCCACCCAGGCTTGTGGACGGAAATGAATTGATGCATTTGCTTGCCCTTAAGCCGGGTTCAGAGGTGGGTGAAATCCTGGAACAGGTTCGTGAACTGCAGGCAGCTGGACAGATAAAAACCAGGCTAGATTTACTTGCCTGGCTGGAAAACCGGTAAATCCTTAAATACTAGTGTAATAAGTGAGTGGGCTCCAAGGGCCGGGTGGCGAAACGGCGTATGGATGCATTCACTTTGGCAGCCAGAACCCGGCTGCTGATTGGTTTAATCAGGTAATCGTCAGCGCCAGCGTTCAAAGCCGCTACCAGTATTTTGGGATCGTCGAGGGCTGAGGTGATAAACAGCGGCGCCCTGCTGAATTGCCTGACAACCTTGCACAGATCAATGCCTGAAACCCCGTCAAGAATTGCACCTATGAAAATAAATTCGGGTTGGTAAAACCGCAATAACATGATCCCATCTTTGGGTGAACTGGTATAAATGACCGTTGGGGGAGTCTCCACCGGTAAACTTTGGATGATGTCAATAATTGCTGGATCATTGTCGATGACCAGGTACTTCATGTTTCCTCCAGAAACTTAGGTAATCCTATTATGCAGGATGATTCTGCAGTTGAACCTTGCAAGTTGTTTACAATACACTTAAAGCAGACTGGCAAAGTAGCTCCGGGAGGGATCAGCGCCTTGAAAATCATTTGTTTATACAAGATAACAAAGAATTAATCCTATTCAAAGCAAGGTATGGTAAAATGTTCTAGTTTTGGCAAAATTTACTCCCTTGCGGAGATAGGAATTAATCATCAGGAGGTCTTCTGTGGAAAAAAAGTGGGTATATCTTTTTAGCGAATTAGACCAGGCAGAGAAATATGTAGGCGGTGACTGGGATAAGGTTCGCGGTTTGTTGGGCGGTAAAGGCGCCAACCTGGCTGAAATGGCTCGGATCGGTGTTCCCGTTCCCCCCGGGTTTACTGTAACAACTGAAGCTTGCAACGCCTATACTGCAGCAGGCTCAAAGTTCCCTGAAGGTCAGTGGGACCAAATGATGACTGCGCTGAAAGCAGTAGAAAAAGAATCTGGCAAGAAATTCGGCGATGCGAAGAACCCGCTGCTGGTTTCCTGCCGTTCCGGCGCTAAATTCTCCATGCCCGGCATGATGGATACTGTACTTAACATCGGCCTCAATGATGAGACCGCCAAAGGAATGGTGGAATTAACCGGCAATGAGCGCTTTGTTTATGACTCATACCGCCGCCTTGTGCAAATGTTCGGTTCGGTGGTCCTGGAGATTGCCGATGAAGCATTTGAAAAGGTCCTGGATGAGCACAAAGAAAAGAAAGGTGTAAAAGCTGATACCGACCTTGACGCAGCTGATTGGAAAGAGCTCACTACCAGGTTCCAGGCAGTTGTAAAGAAAGAAAAAGGTTTCGATTTTCCGCAGGATCCATTCCGGCAGCTCGAACTGGCGACAGAAGCTGTTTTCCGCTCCTGGATGGGCAAACGCGCTATTGACTACCGCCGTGCAACTAACATCCCCGATGATCTGGGAACCGCAGTAAACATCGTAACGATGGTCTTTGGCAACATGGGCATGGATTCTGGCACCGGTGTTGCTTTTACCCGCAACCCCGCTACCGGTGAGCGCAAGCTTTATGGTGATTACCTGCTGAATGCACAGGGTGAAGATGTTGTGGCTGGCATCCGCAATACTGAAAAGATCGAGACCCTCGGCGACCACATGCCCGAGGCCTACAAGCAGTTCCTCGAAATTGTTGCCAAACTGGAATCGCACTACCGTGATATGCAGGATGTCGAGTTCACCATCGAACGCGGACGCCTCTGGATGCTCCAGACCCGCTCTGGCAAACGCACTGCCGCCGCTGCCGTACGTGTGGCTGTTGAAATGGTTAATGAAGGCATGATCAGCAAAGAGACTGCCATCGAACGGGTTGGCACAGGCGATGTTGATACCCTGCTGCACCCCCAGTTTAATGCTGAAGACCTCAAAAAAGCCCGTAAAGATGGCCGTTTCATCGCATCCGGTGTAAATGCATCACCAGGTGCAGCTGTTGGTCAGGTGTATTTCGATGCTGACACTGCAGAGCGAATGAACAAAGAAGCGAAACAAGATGTCATCATGGTCCGCCCATTCACCAAACCGGATGATGTCCATGGTATGCTGGCAGCAAAAGGCATCCTCACCAGCGAGGGCGGTGCCACTTCCCACGCAGCGGTGGTTGCCCGCCAGTTTGGTGTGCCCTGTATAGTCGGTGCATCGGCTGTCAAGATCGACCTGAACAAACGCCAGATGACCAGCAACGGTGTTGTGGTCAAAGAAGGCGATTGGATCACCCTTGACGGTGGTACTGGTGAAGTTTTTACAGGAAAAATTCCCCTGACAAACCCGTCACTTGAGGAACAGAAAGACCTGCTCACCCTGCTCAATTGGGCAGATGAAGTTGTCAACCGCAAAGGCATCCGTGAAAGCGTGAACGGTTCCCCGACCACCGGTTTGCAGGTCTGGGCGAATGCCGATTATCCCGCTGATGCCCGCCGTGCCCGCTCCTATGGAGCCCGCGGTATTGGTTTGTGCCGTACCGAGCACATGTTCTTCGAGCCCGTCCGACTGCCAACCGTCCAGAAGATGATCCTGGCGGACACTTCCGAAGAACGCATAGCTGCCCTGGATATTCTGCTGCCTTACCAGCGGTCAGACTTCGATGGTTTGTTTGAAGCTATGGACGGTTACCCTGTCATCATCCGCCTGATCGACCCGCCGTTGCATGAGTTCATGCCCGATGAAGAAAAACTGTTCGAAGAAATTGTTACCATGCGGGTGAAGGGCGAGACAGAAGGTCTGGCCGATAAAGAGAAAATGCTGGCTGCCATCCGCGGTCTGCATGAATCCAACCCGATGATGGGTCTGCGCGGTGTGCGCCTGAGCATTTACATGCCAGAGATCGTTGAAATGCAGGTTCGCGCCATCTTCGAAGCAGCCGCTGACTGCACGCTGCGCGGCATCAAAGCCAAACCGGAAGTAATGATTCCCCTGACCGGCACTGTTGGTGAATTGGACTGGATCCAGCCCCGCCTGGAGCGGATTGCCTCCCAGGTTATGGAAGAGAAAAAGGTTAAGTTCTCTTACAAGTTCGGCACCATGATCGAGATCCCACGTGCAGCCGTTACTGCAGGTGAGATTGCCAAACAGGCTGAGTTCTTCTCCTTCGGCACCAATGACCTGACCCAAATGACCTTCGGTTACAGCCGCGACGATGCCGAGCGCAACTTCCTGGTGCAATATATTGAAGAGAAAATCCTGCCCAAGAATCCCTTCCAGACCCTGGACCGGGATGGCGTAGGCAAGCTGATGGATATGGCAGTCAGCGAAGGACGCAAGGTACGCCCTGACCTCGAGGTTGGCATTTGCGGTGAGCATGGCGGCGATCCCGAATCCATCGAGTTCTGCCACCTGGTTGGCAATAACTACGTCAGCTGTTCACCTTTCCGTGTGCCGGTTGCCCGACTGGCTGCGGCCAAGTATGCATTAAAGTACGCGAAGAAATAGTTCCTTGTGAAAACTGGCAGAGGAGTTTTTGCATCCAACAACACTCCTGCTCCTCTGCCGTTTTATTAAATAACACGGGATGGCTCACGCAGCCATCCCGTTTGTTTTTCGTATGCAACAATAGGGTTAATCAGCCGGTGCTGCGGTTTGTTTCTCCAGTGTCTCCGGCAGGATGCCGGCCATCATTAAACCCAGGTCTTCCACAGAAGTCGTGGCTGCATCCACAATCCCTACGATCTTTCCCTCGTAGATCACTGCGATCCGGTCTGAAAGAGCCCTGATCTCATCCAGGTCTTCAGAGATGAGCATGGTTGCCGTGCCGCTGTCACGTTGTTCAAGCAGGCATTGGTGAATGTACTCACTGGCGCCGATATCTACTCCGCGTGTCGGCTGCGATGCGATCAGGACTGCTGGTTTGCGGGAGAGTTCCCGCGCCAGGATGAGTTTTTGTATGTTCCCACCGGACAGGTTCTTGAGAGGCGTTTTATTCGAAGGAGTCTTCACATTGTACTGGTTTACCAGTTCAGTTGTGCGCTCATCGATCAGCTTAAAGTCCAGGAATGACCCGCGTGAATAGGGCGGGCGGTTATGGTCCTGTAAAATGATATTATCTGCAACAGAAAAATCCTTGATAGCGCCTTCTTTCATGCGCTCCTCGGGAATGTAAGACTGCCCTGCTGTGATATGGTGGTTGGGAGATGTATGGGTAACATCCTTACCATTGAGCAGGATCTTCCCCTCGCGGACAGGGCGCAACCCTGCCAGTGCTTCTGCCAGGTCGCGCTGGCCATTTCCAGAGACACCAGCCAGGCCCAGTATCTCTCCGCTGAAAAGCTCAAACGAGACCCCTTTTACTGCATCGCTGCCCCGGTCGCCCGCCACAGACAGGTTCTCGACGACCAGGCGCGCATCCCCGGGTTTTTGAGGATTCTTGTTGTATTGCAAAATTACCGGACGTCCAACCATCATCTGGGCCAGTTCGGTTTTGGTGACCCCGTCGTTGTTAAGCGTGCCAACCACTTTTCCGTCACGCAATACGGTAATGCGGTTGCTGATAGCGATCACCTCATGCAGTTTATGGGTAATGAAGATCAGGGCATGCCCGTCATTTGCCATTTGTTTCAGGGTGCCGAAGAATTCATCCACTTCCTGCGGGGTGAGCACTGCTGTCGGTTCGTCCAGGATCAGCAGGTCGGCGCCGCGGTAAAGGGCTTTCAAGATCTCCACCCTTTGTTGTTCGCCGACTGCCAGCTGCCAGACATACGACTGGGGGTCCACCTTCAGCCGGTATTTGTCGCTGATCTCCATCAATCGTTTTTCAACAACATCCAGGTCAAGCAATGGACCACGGGATGACTTCAATCCCAGGGCAACATTTTCTACCACGGTCAGGGAAGGAACCAGCATAAAATGCTGGTGGATCATCCCGATTCCAGCAGCAATGGCATCCTGGGGTGAGTGGAATGAGACTTCTTTGTCGTTAATATAGATTCTGCCTTCATTAGGGCGGTACAACCCGTAAAGCTGGCGCATCAAGGTGCTTTTTCCAGCGCCGTTTTCCCCTAACAGGGCGTGAATTTCACCGGAGTGGACATCAAAATCCACATGGTCATTGGCAAGCACCCCGGGAAATTTCTTAACAATCCCCTCCATGCGCATTTCCTGAAGGTGGATCTGGTCCAAAAGTGATGGTTTGGTTTCGGTCATGTTCCTGTTCATCCTTATAGGCTACACTTCCAGAAAGCTGCTGAATCCAGCTGGCGCTCTGGAAGGGTCCGGATGACCAGGTTTGTACCTGGTCATCCGGGTTACATTAAGGGAGATTACTGTACAGGCCCCTTGAGCGGATCGATGGTTCCGTCCATGATACCTGCAATGGCTGCATCGACTGCAGCTTTGGCATCAGCGGGAACATCGATGGCCGGGTTGTATTGGATCACAAGCCCGCCGTTCTTGAAGGTAAGGGTATAGGATTTATTGCCGAGCACTCCGGCCTGGCGGCTGGCGATCATATCCTTGATCACGCCGGTCCAGTCATACACCTGGCTGGCAACCACAGTCTCGGGAGCCAGGGCTGTCTGGTCCCACTGGGTACCAAACCAGTATGCGCCGTTGTCCTTGGCAATACCGATTGCACCGACCACGGACTGAGATGAGCCGGTCAGCATATCGGCACCAGCCTGGATGTGGGTTTCAGCTGCGCTGGCCATGAGGGCTACGTCAGAGAATGAACCGGTATAGGTCTTCTGGACGGTTGCATTCGGGTTCTGCACGGTTGCGCCGGTGACAAAGCCGTCTACATACAGTTTGGCGTCGCCTGCTTCAACTGGTCCGCAAACGCCCATGATGCCGCTCTTTGACATAAAGGCTGCCAGTACACCCAGTGCATATCCACCTTCCTGGGCTTCAGCCTGGTAGGCAAATACATTGGTAATACCATCTGCCTGAAAGGTATCCAGGGAGGTGCCCCATGCAAAACTGGTTTCGGGGAATTCAGGTGCGATCTGCTGCAGAGAGCTGCCGTACTGCGAACCGTGGGCAATCACCAGGTCAAAGCCCTGTGATGCATAGTCGCGGACGGCAGAGGCGGCATCCGGCACGTTGAACATGCCTTCTGAGTAGGCGATTTCCATCTTTTCAGGACCGCCCATCTCTTCCTGGACAGCCAGTAAACCTTCATACATGGACTGGCTGAAGGCAGCATCTGTGATGGAGCTTGGCATAACAATAGCCACCCGGAAGGGTTTCACTTCTACAACTTCCGGGGTGGGGGTGATCATGATCACTTCCGGCGTGCCGGCGACAATGCGGGTCACTTCGATTTCGACCGGCTGCTCAGGGGTAGAACCGCAAGCAGAAAGCAACAGTGTGAACACGATAACCAGCAAACTTACCAACATACTTCCTTTTTTCATTTTTTCCTCCATTGATCAATCGATTTGGTAAACGATAAAAAATCGGGATCGTTCTCTCCTGTACTCTTCCTGCACCTCCTTTCATCTTAGCTCATCGGCATTTGCCTGTTAGTTTTCACCTCGTTCAAAAATCTTCGTCAATGCTGCCGGTGCTGACACCCTCTTGACAGCAAAAGCCAGAGCGAAGATAGTGAGAACGTATGGCATCATCACTGCAAAGTCAGATGGGATGTTGATGCCTTTAACCTGGATCCACAACTGAAATGCATTTACAAAACTGAACAGCAGCGACCCGAGTAAAACACCGGTTGGTTTCCATCCGCCAAAGTAAACCAGCGCTACTGCGATGAAACCCATTCCGCTGGTGATGTTTTCCTGGAAAAGGTTGATTAGCGCGATTGAAAGAGATGCGCCTGCGATACCGGCCATCAACCCGCCCATGCTTACAGTTAGGTACCTGATGAGGGTAATATTGACACCAAGGGTGTCAGCTGCCTGGGGGTTCTGGCCAGCAGCCCGGATCTTCAGCCCTAACGTGGTCTTATTGAGGACAAAATTTGCGATAGGCACCAGCAGGTAAGCAAAATAGACCAGCAGGTTGTGGTTGAAGAATGCTTCGCCAATGTACGGTATGTCCCCCAGCAGGGGAATTCTGACTGGGGGAAACCCTGATATGGAGATGGCGCCGCCCATGGTCAGCTTGAAAAGCAGGGTGGACAACCCCAGCCCGAAAAGCTGCAGGCCGATGCCGCTGATGCCCTGCTCGGCCTTGAGGGTGACCGATATGACTGCCATGAGCAAACCCATTAACAGGCCGGTGATGGCAGCCGCCAGCAATCCCAACCAGAGCGAACCGCTGGTCATACCGAAATAAAAGCCGGTGTATGCGCCCATAAGCATGATACCGTCTACCCCCAGGTTTAAGACGCCTGAAGCCTGGGAAAAGGACTCTCCAATTGAGGCATACAGGTATGGCGTGGCCAGGCGGATGCCCGAGTATATAATGCCAAACAGGACTGGAAGGGTGAATAACTCAGCCATTGGAGAGCCTCCTGCGTGCGCGGTAACTGGACCAGATATCTGCGCTCACTACGAACAAGACGGTTAGACCCAGAATGGTATCGATCAAAGCAGATGGCACCTGAACTGCCCGCTGCATGCTCCTGCCCCCAACCAGGAATCCGCCAAATAATATAGAAGCGGGGATGCTTCCAAGGGGATGCAGTTTACCAAAAAGGGCAGCCACGATACCGGAAAAACCGTATCCTGCTGATAAGCCTTCCAGCATACGGTGGGATACCCCGGTCACTTCAACAGCGCCTGCCAGCCCGGCGAATGCGCCGCCGAGCATGAGTGACAGGGCCTGGTAAAACTGAACTGGAATACCGGCATACTTGGCGGCATCCGGATTCAACCCAACCGCCCGGATGCGGTAGCCAATGCTGGTGCGCCAGAGAAAAATGTACACCAGTACAGCCATCACCACGGCGATGATCGCACCCGAGTGAAGAAGTGTTTGCGGAACCAGCTTTGTCAGCCAGACTGCTTTGGGAAGCATGGCAGATTGTGCGATCTGCGTTCCACGTTCAATTTCAGCCGGGTCAATCAAGGGACCGCGCAGCAGGTAGTTGGAGAGCTGGAGGGCGATGGCATTCATCATAACCGTGCTGAGAATCTCATTTACCCCCAGCCTGGATTTTAAAATCCCCGGTATACCGCCCCACACTCCCCCAGCCAGGATAGCTCCCAGGAAGGTGAGCGGGAGGATGATTATCCTTGGCAGGTTCGGGAAACCAACTGCAATGGCTGTGGCTGCCAGGGCGCCAACAATTAACTGTCCTTCACCGCCGATATTGATAATCCCGCCCCGGAAGGCGATACAGACCCCCAGGCCAACCAGGAGGAGCGGGGTGGCCTTCACAATTGTCTGCGTTAAACCGGATACACTGCCGAAAGCTCCCTGGAGAAGGGACCAGTAGGCAGTCAAGGGATTAACTTTAAAAATCAGCAGCAGCAATGCGCCAATGATGAGCGCCAACGGCACAGCAAGCAAGGGGAGCAGCGCGTCAAACGTCTTGTTCAGCAGTTCTTTGGCATTATGTTTCTCTTGCATGGGTCGTGCTACCCTTTCTGCGTCTAAGGTTACTTTTAAAAATTGCTATCATTCAGGCTTACTGCCCGCGTGTTCTCACCAGCCTGAGAGTCAGCAGCCTGTCGTTGTATACATTCAAGCCTAAAACCACCGGATTCCCGTCGGTGGAGAAGAATATATCCTTAAAAATCATAAGCGGTTGGCCGGTTGGAACTTTAAGGTACCTGGCATGCTGGTCTTCCGCCTGGATGCTGTGGATGTCCGAAGTCGAGTAACTGAGTTCGATCCCGCAGTTTTGCAGCAGGATGTCGTAAATGGAAAGGAGGGAGGCGGGCTGGCTGTCAAGTTCTGCCAGCAGACCTTTCGGAATAAGATTCCGGGAGAGGATGACAGGTTTGTCATCCGCATAGAAAAGCCGCTGGAACTCCAGCAGCATGGTCCCGGGACTGATGTCGAGATCGGCTGCCTGCTGCGGGGTGGAGGGAAGGGATCCAACCGAAAGAACTTCTACCGAAGGTTTATAGCCGCTATCCTGTATCAGGCTGGGGAAGCTCCATAAGTTTTTCAGCTGGGAAGTAAACTCGAACACGCGCTTGTTGACATATGTGCCGTCGCCATGCCTGCGGATGATTACACCTTCGTTCACCAGGGATTCCATTGCATTGCGCACGCTGCTGCGTGAAACACCAAACTCACCTGCCAGGGTTGTTTCGGAAGGAAGGCGGCTGCCTGCGTTGTATACCCCCTGCTGGATACGGCTGCGGATGATCTGGTTGATTTGCTCGATTATTGATTCAGTCTTTTTTAGTGCCATTGTTCACTTGAGCAAAGATCAGGATCGGAAAACCGGTAGACGACTAACGTCTTTCGTGTAGAACATCATCATAGCAATTTTTAATGTCAGAGTCAACTATGAATTTCTTCTTAAACCCATTTTCATCAAACCGCATAGTATAAGCTTTGTAGATGATGGTTGATTAATCGGGCAAATATGGTAATATTAGTTATAAATATATAAAAAATTATCCCCGTGGAGGGTTATATTGTATGGAAAAAACTGAGTACCTGGACCTGTATCACCAGATGGTGGTCATACGAAGGCTGGAAGAAAGCGCTGCAGAACTATACCAAAACGGCAAGATCGGCGGATTTTTACACCTGTACGTCGGCCAGGAAGCAGTTAGCACCGGTTTGATCGCTGCCCGGCGTCCTGAGGACAGGGTGATTACCGCTTACCGTGACCATGGCGTAGCAATCAATGTTGGCATCAGTGCAAATCAAGTGATGGCAGAACTGCTTGGCAAGGCAACCGGCATTTCTAAAGGCAAAGGCGGTTCCATGCACATGGCTGATGTTACCAAGAACTTCTGGGGCGGGCATGCCATTGTAGGCGCTCACCTGCCGCTGGCAGCCGGGCTGGCGCTGGGTGATGCATACCGCGACCAGAAGGCTGTGACGATCTGCATGTTTGGCGATGGGGCTACCAATATTGGTTTCTTCCATGAGGCCTTAAACCTTTCAAAAGTCTGGAACCTGCCGGTAGTTTGGGTGTGTGAAAACAACAAGTACGGGATGGGAACCACCATTGACCGGGCTTCGGCAGTTTCCGAGATCCGGCATAAAGCGGATGGGTACGGGATGAAAAACCAGGTTGTGGACGGTATGGATCTGCTGGCAGTACGGGAGACAGCCCTGCAGGTGTTTGATGAAGTGCGCAACGGCAGCGGTCCCCAGTTCCTGGAAATTGAGACCTACCGCTTCCGCGGACACTCAATGGGCGACCCCGAACGCTACCGGCAGCAGGAAGAAGTAAAACAATGGCAGGAGAATGATCCCATTGGGATCTATCACCAGCACTTGATAAAGGATGGAATAGCTACTGAGGAAGAATTGCAGCAGGTTGTTAAGGATGCTGAGGCGGTTGTGAAAACATCTGTTGCATTTGCTGAATCGAGCCCCGAGCCGGCTCCCGAAGAATTGTTTACTGATATTTACATGGAAGAGTAGAGGAGCGCAATAATGGCACGGATAACCATGCGAGAAGCCATCTCCCAGGCATTATGGGAGGAAATGGAAAGAGACCCGGATGTTTTCATCATGGGACAGGAGGTCGGGGTTTGGGGCGGAACATACGCTGTTACCAAGGGTTTTTATGACCACTTTGGTCCAAGGCGGGTACGCGATACCCCCATCTCGGAGAGTGCTATCGTAGGCGCGGCGATCGGATCTGCCCTGACAGGCCTCAGGCCGGTGGCTGAATTGATGACCATCAACTTTGCCTTTGTGGCAATGGATCACATTGTTAATGAAGCAGCCAAGCTTCATTACATGTTCGGTGGCCAGATGGTCCTGCCCCTGGTCATCCGAACAGTCGGCGGGGGAGGACGCCAGCTGGGAGCCACCCATTCACAGACACCGGATGCAATCTTTGCCCATTTTCCGGGCTTGAAAGTCGTCTCCCCCGGCACTCCAGCAGATGCGAAAGGTCTCCTCAAAGCAGCCATCCGTTCGCAGGACCCGGTGATGTTCATCGAACATGCTACTCTGTACCAGATGCGTGGCGAAGTTCCCGAGGGTGATTACGTGGTGCCGATAGGAAAATCTATTGTGCAGCGTCCCGGCAGGGATGTCACCATTGTCACCTACAGTAAAATGCTGGAAGTATCCCTTAAGGCTGCAGACAAACTCTCGCAGGAAGGCATTGAAGCGGAGATAGTTGACCTGCGCACCTTGCGCCCGCTGGATATGGAACCGGTAATCGAAAGTTTTAAGAAAACCAACCGGGCGGTTGTGGTCGAGGAAGGCTGGCCATCTTACGGTGTCGGCGCAGAGATTTCCTCCCGGATTTACGAGCAGGCATTTGATTATGTGGATGCTCCTGTAAAACGGGTAGCCCAGAAGGAAGTGCCCCTGCCGTACAACCGGACGCTTGAACAAATGGCGATACCCAATGCAGGGGACATAATCGCGGCGGTCAAGGAGGTGTTGTAATGGCTGAGACTGTTACCATGCCCAAACTGGGCTTTGATATGGCTGAAGGCACCCTGGTACGCTGGGTGATCAAAGAAGGGGAGCCTGTCACCAAAGGCGATGTACTGGCAGAAATTGAAACCGATAAGGCTACTGTTGAGGTGCAATCCAGCGCTGAGGGGATCGTATATCGACACCTGGTACCAGCTGGCGAAGTTGTCCCGGTGGGTAACCCCATTGCAGTCGTGGCTGCGCCCGGCGAGCAGGTTGACGAAAGCCAGCTTACTGGCAACAAACCTGAACAGACCCCCCAGCCTGAACCTGAGAAGCAGGAGGTTGCCAGCGTGGAGCAGAAACAACCGGCTGCAGCGCCAGTCGTGGTGGATGCTGAGATGCTGCGCATTTCTCCGATTGCCAGGCGCATGATTATGGAAAACAACCTCAGCCTGGAAGGGGTTATAGGATCCGGACCGGGCAGGAGGATCGTGAAAAAAGATATTGAAAAATTGCTGCAGCGCCGGCGTGAACCAGTTGCAGCACCGGCAGAGTTCTATAAACCGGCAGTTCCTGCATTTACCCCGGGAATCATTCCGGCTGATGAGATGATCGAGGTTAACCGGCTGCGGGCAGCCATCGGCCGTCGCATGGTCGAATCGCACAATGTAATTCCGCATTTCTATGTGACCCATGAGTACGATGTTGCTTCTTTGCTGGACATCCGGAAACAGGTCAATGCTGTCCTGCCGGAAGAAGAAAAGGTTTCTGTCAACGATTTCGTCATCAAGGCAACTGCCCTGGCGCTGCGCCAGTATCCCAGCCTGAATGCCGTCTTGAAGGAGGAAAAGATCATCCGCAAGGGACATGTCAATATCGGGGTGGCAGTGGCTGTTGAGGGTGGGCTGCTGACAGTGGTGGTGAAAGACGCAGACCAGAAACCGCTGCGCCTGATATCAAAGGAAGTTAAAGAGATGGTTGCCCGGGTTCGCTCCGGTAAGGTGCGTCCGGAAGATATCGAGGGGTCCACCTTCTCGATCAGCAACCTGGGCATGTTCGATGTGGAGCATTTCATTGCCATCATCAACCCACCCGAAGCGGCTATCCTGGCGGTGGGTTCTGCCAGGGAAATGCCGGTCGTTAAAGACGGGATTGTACAGGTTGGAACCCGCATGCGGGCAACGCTTTCTGCCGACCATCGTATCACAGACGGGGCTGAAGCAGCCCAATTCCTGCAAGCGCTGGCCAGGTGGATCGAAAATCCAGCCGGCATGCTGATGTAAAAATTAGAAAACCCGCTCAGGTAACTGGGCGGGTTTCATTATTAAGAAAAAGGGGTAGGTTTTATATGAATGTTTGGTAATAATCAGGCATTTACTGGTTCAGGTAATTGATGAAGGTGATATTGATAAAAAAAATATTTAAGCGCTAGAATAGTTGTAATCTTTACAGCTATCTTTTTTCTCCCGACAGGGTTATTCATTCAAAGGAGACTCATCTGATGAAAGAAGAAAAATATCGAGTGTATGGTTACCGCTTTGTTGTATTAGGGGTATTCATGCTCATCAATGCTGCAATCCAAATCCTTTGGATTTGCTTTGCTCCAATTACAGGTCCTGCCGCAGAATATTATGGTGTATCAGAAATGTCCATTGGCTTTCTAGCCATGTCTTTCATGTTTGTTTACATTCCCATTTCGATGCCTGTGTCATGGGTTATTGACAAACTGGGTTACCACAAATCTGTCAGCATTGGTACATTGATCATGGCAGTTTTCGGGTTGTTACGCGGATTGCTTTCTGCGAACTTCTCCTTTGTTCTGGTTTCAACAATTGGATTGGCAATCGCCCAACCTTTCATGATGAATTCTATCAGCACTGTTGCAGCTAAGTGGTTTCCTATGAAAGAGCGAGCAACTGTGGGAGGGCTGGCTACCATAGCCAGTTTTTTGGGTATTGCGATTGGGGAAGTGGTATCGCCGATTCTGTTCCTGCGCTATGGCATCCATACTATGTTAATGATCTATGGAGTAATCTCGTTAGTTTCTGCGGTATTATTTGTGACCTTTAACCGCGAAGCGCCTCCAACACCACCCTGCCCTGAAGGACAGGAAACTCGTGCTTTAATGATGGATGGGTTGAAAGATATGTTGAAAATGAAAGACATGTGGATTTTGCTGGCACTTTTTCTGGTGGGCATGGGTGTTTTTAATGGAATCTCCACCTGGATCGAAGGAATTGTCCGTTCGCGGGGATTCACCATCAGCCAGGCGGGAAATCTTGGGGGAGTGCTGCTTTTAGGCGGGGTAATAGGGGCAGCGATTATTCCCTTGCTTTCTGATAGGCTTCATAAACGTAAGGTATTCTTGATGCTGGGTTTGATCCTGGCAGTTCCAGGGTTGGTGGGAGTATCGTTTGCCACTTCATACAATTTGCTTGTCGCTTCTTTCTTTGCTTTGGGTTTCTTCTTGATGAGCCTGGCTCCAGTTGGCTACCAGTATGGTGCCGAGATCACATTTCCATCACCTGAAGGAACATCCAACGGGCTTCTGAATCTGGCAGGACAGCTGTCAGTTGTGTTTATTTTTAGCATGGAAGCATTCAGGTCAATGGATGGGTCATATTCTGTTTCACTGATTGGCATGATGGTGATGATGGTAGCAGCAGCCCTGCTCGTGTCCCGCTTAAGTAAGTCAAAAGTGGAAATTGAGGACATCAGCATGGCAGTAGAGTAGGATAGGCTGTTCGTGCAAGTTTCCCCATCTTTACTCCATGTAGAATAAATCAAACCAGGCAGGGAGTATGATCGAAAGACGATGAGACTGGCCTGGAATACCGGGCGGGAATTTTTTAACAACCCGCAGGCTGGGTTTAATCTATTGAAAACTCCGCCTGTTTTTCATAAAATAAATTTATAGCCTTTACTTGAGGAGGTTGCCATGCAAAAATCTGAAAGTACCATCCGGGAATTACTGGATCTGGCTGAAGTGGAAGTAGGGGGATCCAATCCATGGGATATCCAGGTTCATGACCAGCGTTTTTATGACAGGATCATTCGGGATACAACCCTCGGACTGGGGGAATCTTACATGGATGGCTGGTGGGATTGTGAAGCGCTTGACCAGCTCATCATGCGTTTATTAAGAAAAGACCTGGACCAGAAGATCAGGCAAAGCCCGAGCTATGCCCTGCAGGTGCTGAGAGCCAGGCTGTTCAACCGCCAATCGTACTCGCGCGCATTCGAGGTTGGGATCAAGCATTACGACCTTGGCAACGACCTGTACCGGGCAATGCTCGACAAACGGCTTGTGTATACCTGTGCTTATTGGAAAGGTGCCAAGAACCTGGATGAAGCCCAAGAGGCAAAACTCGATCTGGTCTGCCGCAAGATCGGGGCAAAACCGGGCATGAAGATCCTCGAACTGGGCTGCGGGTGGGGAAGTTTTGCCAAATATGCTGCCGAGAAATACGGCGTGTCTGTACTGGGTGTGACCGTATCCAAAGAACAGGTTGCCCTGGGGACTGAGCTATGCAAGGGTTTGCCGGTGGAATTACGCCTGCAGGATTACCGCGATGTGACCGGGACGTTTGATGCAGTTATTTCGATCGGGGTGATGGAGCATGTTGGGTACAAGAATTACAACACCTACATGGAAGTGGTCGATCGCTGCCTCAAAGAAGACGGCATCGGCTTTGTACATACCATTGGCAGCAACCGGACCATTAAAGCCGGTGAACCCTGGACCAACAAATACATTTTCCCGAACGGGATGCTGCCTTCCATTGCCGGGCTGGGCAAAGCCCTGGAAAAAGATTTCGTGATGGAAGACTGGCACAATTTCGGACCGTATTATGACCCAACCCTGATGGCCTGGTACGCGAATTTCGAGGAAGCCTGGCCGCAATTACAGCCTAAGTATGGCGACCGGTTCTTCCGCATGTGGAAATATTACCTGTTATCCAGTGCAGGCGGGTTCCGCTCTCGCCATCAGCAGCTCTGGCAGATCGTGTTCACCCGCAGGGGGCAGCTGCAGCCGGATTGCCGACTCAGCTAGGGCATGTCATGCATGATGCCGATGTGATCATCGTTGGGGCAGGACCAGCTGGCTCCGCCTGTGCCTGGAAATTGAAGCAGTATGGCATGCGGGTGCTGCTGCTGGATAAGGAACCCTTCCCGCGGTTGAAATCCTGCGCCGGTTGGATCACCCCGGGTGTGCTGCGGGACCTGCAGATTAACCCTGGGAACTACCCGCACGGCTTGACCCACTTTTCACGTTTCCTTATCACAATCAAGAAAATGCGTTTCCGCTTGAGGACAAATCAGTACGCCATCCGGCGCATCGAATTTGACAACTGGCTGCTGCAACGCTCGGAGGCAGAATTTGCTGTGCACCAGGTCAGGCAGATCGAGAAGAACGATGATGGATTCGTAATCGACGGCAGGTTTTCTGCCATGTACCTGGTAGGGGCGGGAGGCACGAATTGCCCGGTTTACAGGGCTTTTTTCCAGGAACTCATACCCAGAAACCATAAGCGGTTGATCCTGGCGATGGAAGAGGAATTTCTATACCCTGTGGCAGACACTGCCTGCCGGTTATGGTTCTTCCAGCATGGCTTGCGCGGTTACGCCTGGTACGTGCCCAAAGCGGGCGGGTATGTCAATGTTGGGGTTGGCAGTACAGCGGATGGGTTACGGAATAGCGGGCAAAACCTGAAACATCACTGGGAGCTGCTCACCCGAAAGCTGGAAGCCGACGGGCTGGTAACAGGGTACACATTCCATCCCATCGGGCACAGTTATTACGTGCGCGGTGATGTATCCCTGCCACGGATCGGGAATGCTTTCCTGGCTGGTGATGCGCTCGGGCTGACAACCCGGGACATGGGGGAGGGCATCAGTGCAGCCATCCAGAGCGGGCTGCGTGCGGCAGATGCAATTGTTACAGGGGGCAACTATTCGGTTGATTCTATCCCGCGATATTCATTTCCGTCACTGTTTGGGTTGAGGAGGTAAAGCTAGCGATAGTTTATCTTTGCTGTTCATACATCCGCTGGTAAATATGGCAAAACTCACTGATCTGGAGGATATAATCCCGGGTTTCCTGGATATCGATGACCTCAAAGAACAGGTCGGGATCATCCTGTGATAGCTGCTTCCAGTTGATGGCATTTCCGGGGCCGGCATTGTAAGCTGCCAGGCCATAGATGGCGCCGCCGTAATCATTAATCTGCCTGCCAAGGTAGCGCGCCCCCAGCCGGATGGCGACATTGGGACGGTAAAGGTCTTCCGGCGTAAAGTCAGGAGGCCAGCCCATCCAGCCTGCAACCTCTGTGCCGGTGGCAGGCATGATCTGCATCAAGCCGCGGGCGCCTGCGCTTGAGCGCACAAACCCCTCAAACATACTCTCCTGGCGGATGACGCTGAAAAGCAGGAAAGGGTGCAACCTTTCCTCATTTGCAGCATCCTGGACGAGGCCGGAAAAATAGGTGCCAAAGCGGATGTGGTTGAAGTATTGAGGTGCAGTAAACGTAGCATCGTCGTTCATGCCAGCCAGGGTGAGGATTTGCCGGCTGGCAAATATGGCGCTGCGGTTGAACCTATGCTCCAGTGCCCAGTTCATGATACGGAATGTGGCAACTGCATCATTCTGATAAGCAGCGCGCAGGTCTTCCAGTTCAACCCGGGCTTCGGTGTACAACCCGATCTCCCAGTAGGCTATGGCACGCTGCATGCGGGCGTCCTGTGCCAGATCGCCCAGACCACTCAAGTCAGTTCCAGCCGAAAGGGAGAATGTAGTTTGCAGCCAACCCTCTGCCAGCCGCCGTTCTGCTGCCAAATCATATTCCAGTGAGTAAGGCTCTATGCTTTCAAACGGCGCCAGGCCAGCCAGAATCTCGCGGGCGCGTTCGGAATAATAGCTTCCCGGGTCGAGGGCTGCAGCCTGGGAAAAAGATTCATTGGCTGCTCCAGCATCGTTTAATTTCTGCTGGGTTTTGGCCACCCAGAATGAACCCATTGCCTGGTCGGCAGCATTGGCGCCCAGCACAAATATACGCTGAAATGCCTGTAGCGCCTGGGTGTATGCACCGGAACGGTAATAATTGATGCCGGCCAGGAACAACGCCCGGTAAGCCAGGCTGGATGATGGATACTCGTTGATGATGCGTTCAAAAGTGGCGGCCGATTCAACGATTTTGTTGTTATCTTCCTGGATGCGGGCGGCAAAGAAAAGGTATTGCGGAGCTTCTGAACGGGTTGGGTACAGCGCAACGAAATCGAACAGGGTTTGGGCAGCCAGGTCGTAATTGCCCAGCTTGCTCCACTGTGTCCATGATTTTTCATCCCAGGCTGCGGCAAAATAAGCATCATCCGCATGGTCTCGGATGAGATTGTTCCATTCGTAAATGGCTGCCTCGTACTCACCGATTGCATTCAGGCTGAGTGCGTACAGGTGGTGAGCCTCACCCTTGTGGTCTGGATTTTCCTTTATGTAGCGGTTAAAAATTTCGGCTGCCAGGCCATACTGGCCAGCATAATAATCCACTTTCGCCCGCAGGAGGTCATCTACCGGAATATCATTCTCCACCAGCACGATCAACCCGGCATAAGAATAATACGATTGAGGATAGTTAATGAGCGATTCCTGGAAACGGGCGAAAGCCTGTTCGGTCATACCCAACGCCAGGTACTCCTGCCCGGCCAGGTAATTCATCTGTGCCTTGATAAAGTCATTGTCTGTACTGTTCAGTACACCCATGAAAGTGCGTAAAGCCGATTCGTGGTTTCCCAGGGTGACATATGTCTGGCCGACTTTAACGGCCAGGAAAACCGGATCGGTCAGCTGGTCAGACCGGAAGGCTGCCTCATACGCTGCCAGGGCTCCATTCAAGTCACCTGCAGCTGTCAGGGCATCACCGCGCAGTTCCTGTACGTATGCATCCAGCACCCCGGGACGGGCATCGAGATAGGTCTGGAATACATCGGCTGCTTCTGTGTGGCGCTGCTCAGCCTGGTATACCTGCCCAAGCACAAACAAGGCGGTTGGATAAGCGCCGGTAGCCTGGTAATTCTCGGTAACCGTGGTAAGCGCTTGAATGGCGGCGCTGGTGTTTCCCATTTGAAAATGCGTGCGCCCGAGCCCTGTCAGGGCTGAAGCCTGGGTTTCAGCGTCAACAGCCTGGACCAGGGCAGATTCAAATTCCAGCAGAGCCTGGTCATATTCCCCATTGAAAAGAAGCACATCCGCTTGTTCGACCCGTACCGCAGGAACCGGGGTAGGGGTATGTGTGGGGGTGGGACTGGGGGCTGGCGTACCAGTCGGCTCAGGAGAACTGGTAGGCCCAAAAATCCCGGGACTGCGGATTCCTTCCGGAACGATACCGCAGCTGCTCACAGATATCAGGATTGTGAGAACTAACAGGATGAAGAAGGATCTGGCCATTTTGTTCACAGGTGTCATTGTAACTTAAATTATTACATATGTGGCTTAACCCTGAAGCAGCAGACCCCGTAATGCCGATTCCATGTTTATCATGCATCTTCTTTTCATAATAACGTTGATTCTTTGACAGTTTGCATATTGCATAGTACACTTGGCCTCGTTATTGGCAGCGCTCTCGATGGAGGGCGTTTTTTATGCAGCCTGTATACAAGGTGGTAAAGGCATGAAGATCATTTGTACCGGTTCAGTAGCATACGATTACCTGATGAAGTTCCCCGGGTATTTTAAAGACCACATCCTCCCGGACCAGCTGGAGAACATCAGCCTGTCCTTTTTGGTAGACCAGATGGTCAAACAGCGCGGCGGGGTAGCCCCAAATATTGCCTACACCCTGGCATTGCTGGGCGCACGGCCGATGTTGTTTGCTACGGTTGGGGAAGATTTTTTGGACTACCGCCAGTGGCTGGAAAGCAAAGGGATTGATACCCGCTTTGCCAGGGTGATACCCGGCAAATTCACCGCATCCTTCTTTGTCAATACCGACCTGGCCAATTCGCAAATTGCCAGTTTTTACACCGGCGCAATGGCAGATGCGGGGGCAATGTCTATTGACGAAGTGAAAAATGAGAACCCCGACCTGGTGGTAATCTCGCCCAACGATCCCGGTGCCATGCTGAAATACGTGAACGAGTGCCGCAGGCTGGGGATCCGCTACCTGTACGACCCAAGCCAGCAGCTGGCCAGGCTGGGCGGTCAGGAGCTGTGTGAAGGTGTTGAAGGGGCATACAGCCTGTTTGTAAATGAATATGAATTTGGCTTGTTAAAGAAACACACCTGCCTGACTGATAAAGAGATCGAAAACCAGGTTGAGATCCTGGTGGTTACCCTGGGCAAGAAAGGCGCCGAGATCTACGCCGATGGCAAGAAATATTTTATCCCGGTGGTGCCTGAAACCTATATAGCCGACCCAACCGGTGTGGGCGATGCTTTCCGTGGCGGATTTTTGAGCGGCTGGAGGCTGGGACTGGATTGGCAGACTTGCGGCCAGATGGGTTCTATGGCCGCAACCTACTGCCTGGAGCAAGTTGGCACCCAGAGCCATGTCTATACTCCCCGTGAATTTGTTACCCGCTACCGCAAGCATTTCGATGATAACGGTGCGCTGGATATTTTATTGTAGAATTGATCATCCGGATGATTGCCGGATGGGATCCAACTGGAGGAAGAAATATGTCAAATTATGATGTCAAAGAATTAAGCCAGGCTGAAGGTGGCCGGCTGCGTATCGAGTGGGCTGAACGTGAAATGCCTGTCCTGCGTCAGATCCGTGAGCGCTTTGCCAAAGAACGCCCCCTGGCAGGGGTACGCATGTCAGCCTGTTTGCATGTGACTACTGAAACCGGCAACCTGATGCGCACGCTGCAGGCTGGCGGGGCGGATGTGGTGCTGGTTGCTTCCAACCCGCTTTCCACCCAGGATGATGTGGCTGCTTCACTGGTATCGCATTTTGAGATCCCGGTTTACGCCATTAAGGGTGAGAGCAATGCTGTTTACTACAAGCACATTGAAGCAGCACTCAACCATAAACCGCAGATCACCATGGATGACGGAGCCGACCTGGTAGGCACCATGCACAAATCGCGCCGTGAATTGCTGCCCGGTATGCTGGGCGGGACAGAAGAAACCACCACAGGTGTGATCAGGCTGCGTGCTATGGCTGCCGATAACGCCCTCGCTTTTCCGGTTATGGCAGTCAACGATGCCATGACCAAACACTTCTTCGATAACCGCTACGGTACCGGACAATCCACCATTGACGGGATCGTGCGCGCCACCAACATCCTGCTTTCGGGAAAGAACTTTGTGGTTTCTGGTTACGGCTGGTGCGGACGCGGACTGGCTAACCGGGCACGCGGAATGGGTGCCAATGTGATCGTCACCGAAGTGGACCCGCTGCCCGCCCTCGAAGCAGTCATGGATGGTTTTCGGGTGATGCCGATGGAAAAGGCTGTGAAGGAAGGCGACATCTTCTGCACCCTGACCGGAGACCTGAATGTGATTGACCGCAAGCATTTTGAACACATGAAAGACGGCGCAATCATTTCAAACTCCGGCCACTTTAACGTTGAGATCAACATCCCAGCCCTGGAGGCTATGTCTGTCAGCAAACGGCTTGTGCGTCCCTTTGTGGAGGAGTATACCCTGAAAGACGGCAGAAGGCTGTTCCTGCTGGGTGAAGGCCGCCTGATCAACCTGGCAGCAGCAGAAGGCCACCCCGCCAGCGTGATGGATATGTCCTTCGCCAACCAGGCACTCAGCGCTGAATACATGGTCAAGCATTACAAGGAGCTGGAGAACAAGGTCTATTCCGTTCCTGAAGTGATCGACCGTGAAATTGCCCGCCTTAAGCTGGAATCAATGGGTGTTACTATCGACCAGCTCAGCCAGGAGCAGCTGGATTACCTCAACTCTTGGGAAGAGGGAACTTAGGATCTACTTCACCAACCAAAAACGGCTGCCGGGATGATCTCAGCAGCCGTTTCTTCTTTTTTTATCTTATTCCACCACAATACCCATGTAGCCGAGTGTGCTCCATGAATCGAGGAATTTCTCGATGGGGCGTTCGTAGACCAGGTCTCCGTCCAGAACAGTGACATGCTCCGGGTCATACCCGATCACCAGGACAGTATGCTCCCAGAAGGCTACTGTCACGGTTGCCCCGCTGGATGAGGTATAAGTTTCAGTTCCATAAGACCTCCAGACATTGCCTATCACCCAGACCATTACCGGTCTTCCGGCTGAAATTTCTCTCTGGAGGGTTTCAAAATCCATCCCGTACATATCCCAGGCATTCAGGCCGTACGCCCGCAACAAAGCGGCCACCGGGGTTGCATGCACACCGTAAGAGGCTGGGGGAAGGTTCCCTTTTTCATCATATATGCTGCCCACAAACCCTTCATCAGGGTTGTCTGAAATGGGCAGCAGGGAAATGAAATCCATTTCAGGGATGGAAATACCAAAGTAGGCAGCCAGGTCCACCGCTGTGCGCGCTTCACAATCCAGATTGGCGATTTGGGGATACCCTGAAATATCTATAATATATGCCTCTGAGGGCAGGCCTGAGGGCGGCGCAGCTGTGTCGGTAGGCAGCGGAGTTTGGGTGGGGGGAACAGGAGTAAAGGTCGCGGTCGGTGTTGGTGTCTCTGTTGGGGTGGGTGTCAAGGTGACCGTAAAAGTCGGGGTTGGGGTTGCCGGTTGGAATGGTGTTGGGGTGATGGATGGCGTGAGGGTTGGAAGTGGCGTGGGTGTAATGGTGACAGGCTGAAGCAAAAATGCCGGGATGGCAGCTTCAACTGATCCGGTTTGCAGAAAGATAAAACCCACCAGCAGGATGGTTCCTGCCAGCAACAGTGCAGATACGATCAGAATACCCAGGTTAACAACTTTTTGCTTCATATGAAAGATAAGACCCGCGTACTTCGGTCAGGCGTTTATGGAGCTTCTACCACGATGTAAATGTAAACAGGTTCTCCAAAAGGTATGCCATCTGGATTGTACGCTGACCATGCGCTGCGGTATTCACCAGGATCTGCTGGAGCCGTAAAGAAGATTTGAATGGTGGCTTCTGATCCGGCGCGGGCGGGGAAGAGCGACTGGGGCGAAGACGCGTCCATTTCTACGCCTCCGGTAAAGCGGATCTCATACCCTTCACCCCAGTGACAGGTACCGCTATTCTTCACCTGCCAGCGTTTGTCCAGTGTCTCTCCAGGTGCAACTGTAGTGCCATCCTGGATGGTAAGGTCATCCACGTAGGTCAAGTTATCGATGCAATCGGGATCGTTGGCTTCCAGTGTGGGTGTGGGCTCGGGGGTGCTGGTTGGCGCCAGGGTAGGGGCAGCCAGGGTAACCGGGATATACGGCTGGGCTGTGGGCTGGACAGGACCTTTGCGGGTGGAGGGGCGTACACAGGCAGCAAGCAGAATCACTGCAGCCAGAAGCGCCAGGACCCCAAACTTTCCATGATGCTGATACACGTTGCTCATACTCTCACTCCAGTTCAGCCCTGCACCCGGGCGGTGGATTATTCTTCGCCGTAGCTGCTGTCTTCCTCTTCAGTGCCGATATTCAAACCGAAGGGAGCCTCTCCGCCAGTGGACCGCTGCCGGATGATTTCTTCCAGTTCGGCGCTCAGTTCAGGAGCCTGGCGCAGGAATTCTTTGGCATTCTCGCGGCCTTGACCAAGGCGCACATCACCGTAGGAGTAGAAAGCGCCGCGTTTCACCACGATATCCAGCTGGGTTGCCAGGTCAATGATGTCGCCCACCTTGCTGATGCCCTCGTTGTACATGATGTCGAATTCGGCAGTACGGAAAGGTGCAGCTACTTTATTCTTAACCACGCGCACACGCACCCGCCCGCCGATCACCTCGGTGCCCATCTTGATGGCCTGGATGCGGCGGATGTCGAGCCGGACCGAAGCATAGAACTTCAATGCCATACCGCCGGTGGTGGTTTCGGGGTTGCCGAACATCACGCCGATTTTCTGGCGCAACTGGTTGGTGAAAATGACTGCCGTCTTGGTCTGGTTGATGGCGCCGGAAAGCTTGCGCAGCGCTTGTGACATCAAGCGGGCTTGCATACCCATTTGGGCATCGCCCATATCGCCTTCGATTTCAGAACGGGGAACCAGGGCGGCTACCGAGTCGATCACAATGACATCAATCGCGCCTGAGCGTACCAGCGTTTCAGTGATTTCCAGTGCCTGTTCGCCGGTATCGGGTTGAGAGATCAACAGAGTATCAATATTGACACCCAACCGGGCAGCGTAGGCAGGGTCAAGCGCATGTTCCATATCGATAAAGGCAGCCGTGCCGCCCATGCGCTGGGCTTCAGCCACGATGTGCAAACAGAGCGTTGTTTTTCCGGACGATTCCGGGCCATAGATCTCGGTAATCCTGGCGCGCGGAATTCCGCCCACTCCCAATGCAATATCCAGTGAAAGCGACCCGGTCGGGATAGCTTCCACAGCCAGGTGCTGGGCGTTCCCCAGGCGCATGATCGATCCTTCACCGTACCGCTTGATAATATCTCCCAGGGCTTTATCCAGGACGGCTGCTTTGGCTTCGTCCATCTGTCCGGGATTTGCGCTTGAAGGTGAAATTGGTTTTCGGGCCATGGTTTTACTCCTTTGGAGGGTGTATATCAATTATAGAATGAAATCAATCCTAGTAATAATTATATAGTACAAATGTTCAATTTGCAAGTGAGAAAGGCTGGTCCCCAGAAAACCTGCACAAAGCTACCCACTTCCTGCTATACAATTAAACAGACGGAGGGACACAATGGAAGGAATATTTTACCTGTTAGCGTTGATTATCTTCGGCCTGGTTAAATTATTTGAGTTGTTAGAGCGCAACGAAAATCGTCAAAAGGGGAAGGGTTATACCACCCACCGCCAATCTGAAGATGACGACCATTATCTGGAAAGGATTTTTATCCTGGATGCAGCTGCAAACGGTGTGTTTGTTCCAGGGGCAGAGCAGGTGTTTGATGATCCACGTGAATTTGCTGATGTGGATTATGGCACTTATGATGATGACTACGAGGACGACTCATCTTACGACGATTATGCAGCTGCTGAGAAAGACTTTTACGATTCTTATTCCTGATGGTAATGCCTGCTTGATGAATCCTGGTTCTCTGGTGAAGATGGATGCTGGAACCATTTCCTGCCTGGACTTTTCATTATCAAAAAGAGATTGTTTTTCGAAAAACCCTGCCTGCTGGTATACTTGCCACGATTGACCAGCAGGTATTCTATCTGATGTAAGAGATATCTAGAATTTGGAGCACAGGAACACACGAGGCTTATGAATCCAGGTACCATCATTTTTCTCAACGGAACCACCAGCGCTGGAAAAACCAGTACTATCCATATGCTGCAAAATATCCTGGTAGAACCTTTCCTTGAGGTTGGGATTGATAAATTCCTCTGGATGCTTCCCCGGAGGTATTTTCACCAGCCGTTATGGGATGATGTGCTGGGAAAAGCCAACCAGACCGGCGAAATGGGGCATAAATTGGTCCATGCCATGCATCAAACCATCCTGACGCTTTCCAACCAGGGCATAAATGTATTGGCAGACCATGTCTTAATCGATCCATTTTGGCTGGAAGAGTGTGTCTGCCTGTTCCATGACAAACCCGCTTACCTGATCGGGATAAAATGTCCCCTGGATGTACTGGAACAGCGCGAAGAAGCCAGGAAAAATGAACGCACTCCAGGAGCAGCCGCGAAACAATTCGATATTATCCATGCCCACGGAGTTTACGACTTCGAAGTGGATACTTCAAAGCAAAATATCGAAGACACAGCCATCCTGATAAAAAATTTCCTGGATACCGGGCAGCCGCCCAGGGCTTTGCAGCAGCTTTTCATTGCGATGAAGTTGCTAATTCCTTGACAGGCTCTACAAAAAAGTGTACTATCGGTGGAATTAGTGCAGCGCCACAATTGAATACTGGAGAAATAGCGGCTGAATCTCACAATTGTGAGACAACGAGGTGGAGGTTCCCCTTTGCAAAGAGGGTGTTAACCCGGTTGGGGGCAAAACCGGGGAAAATCGAGCGATCAGCGGATGCCTCTGGAGCCTGGTCACGGGTTCCTTTCTTCCCCTTCCGAATGCAGTGGAATAAACTTGCATGGTAACATGCATGACAAACACACAGCAGTGACCTGGATGTATATCCAGAATTTTCTGTATGGAAGAACAGTAAAAAAACACCCAATCTGCTGCACGGTTGGAACCAACTGAATTCGGAGGAAGAATGGATAAAAAAGAGTTGTTGGAACGCGTGAAAGCAGATAATGTCAAATTCATGTCTTACCAGTTCACCGATGTGACCGGTGTCGTAAAAAGCGTGGAAAGCCCGGTTGAACAACTGGAGGGCGAGATTGACAACGGGGTGTGGTTTGACGGCTCATCCGTGGAAGGATTTGCCCGCATCCAGGAGAGCGATATGCACCTGCGGCTGGACCTCGACAGCTATGCCGTTCTGCCATGGACACCTTCAGACCTGAAACGGGCCCGCGTGTTTTGCGACATCTACCAGCCGGATATGACCCCGTTTGCTGGCGATCCCCGCGGGGTATTGAAACGCATGCTGGCAAAGATCAAAGAACGCGGTTGGACATTTAACGTGGGTCCTGAACCAGAGTTCTTCCTCTTCAGGCCAACCAATGGCGGCAGCATCCACCCGGTACCGCATGACGTCGGCGGGTATTTTGATTTCTCCCCCCAGGATGAGGCTGTGCGGGTGCGGACTGAGCTGATGCAAGCGCTAATGAGCATGGGACTGGAGATTGAAGTCGGCCACCATGAAGTAGCCCGTGGGCAGCATGAAATTGATTTCCGCTTCGCTGATGCACTCAAAGCTGCTGATAATGTCCTGACCCTGAAATACACGGTTAAAGCAATTGCGGCCCAGCATGACCTGGTAGCGTCTTTCATGCCCAAACCCATCTTCGGCATCAACGGCTCCGGGATGCACTGCCACCAATCAATTTCAGATGAGAAAGGCAATAACCTTTTCTATGATCCTAGTGACAGGTATCATCTTTCAAAAATTGCCTATGGGTTCATCGCTGGCCAGCTCAAGCATGCCCGCGCGTTATCTGCAGTTGCAGCGCCCTCGGTAAACTCATACAAGCGGCTGGTACCCGGTTATGAAGCTCCCGTCTACATTTGCTGGGCGCAGACCAACCGCTCGTCCTTGATCCGCATCCCGCGCCACACTGTTGGTTTGGAAAAAGCCACCCGTGCTGAACTGCGCTGCCCGGATCCATCCTGCAACCCATACCTGGCTATGGCTGTTATGCTGGGGGCAGCGCTGGATGGTATCGATCACCCCTTCCCGGTTCCCGAGCCGTTGAATGATGTCAATATCTATCACCTGACCAAGGAAGAACGGCAGGCGATGGGTATTACAGAACTGCCTGGTTCGCTGCTGGAGGCGATGGAAGAGCTGGAAAAAGATACGGTCTTGAAAGAAACGCTGGGCGAAAGCGTATATGAGGCTTTCAGTCGGGCCAAGCTGGCAGAGTGGGATGAATTCCGCATCCGGGTCACTGATTGGGAGATCGAACGGTATATGGAATCGGTCTAGTTTCTTGTTGACAGGTGAAATCAATCTTGCTACACTTACTGAAGCAATCATGATTTCAGGAGGATGGTATGATTCCAACCCATCGTTTGGTTCTATCAGTCGGACCTAACGCCGGCAGGTTCTTCCCAATTGTCAAAGCTGATACAATCATCGGGAGAGAAGCTGGCGATGACATCATCATTAAGGATCCCGAGATCAGCCGTAAACATGCCAGGATCTTTTTGCAGGGAGCCAATTACTTTATTGAAGACCTGGGTTCCACTAACGGCACCTCTTTGAATGGTGCACGTATTCAAATAGCCAGTCCTCTGCGAGTTGGCGACGTGATCAAGCTGGGAGAAAAGACCAGCCTGGTTTTCGAACCAATAACAGAAGCAGATACTATCCTCAACCCGAATGTCCAATCTCCTGCTACCATCCCTGCCCAGGGTGAACCGGTTTTCCCACCTGCACCAGCTCAAATGCCTTATCAGCAGCCTCCCGTTTATCAGCAGGTGCCGCCTGTACAGCCGCCTTACCAGCAGCCGCCTTTTCAACAGCCTGTACCACAATACCAGGCACCGCGGCCGCAGCCGGTTGTACCACCCGCCCCAGTACAGGATTATGCTGAACCACCTTATCTAGAGCCGGTACAAAAGAAGGGACTTCCCACCTGGGCAATCTTGTTGATCATCCTGGGTGTACTGGTGCTTTGTATTGGCTGCGCAGCGCTGGTTCTAACCATGACACCGCTGGGTTGTACCGTCTATGAGTTATTCGGAATGGAATGTGTCACCTTCTGACGGTGATAATATGAGCAATTTACCTTACCTCAATGCTTGGCACAGGGTAAGGTCAGGATATGATGGAACAAACAGAGCCGAAACAGCCTGCAGAAAATAATTCTCCCAGCTGGACAAGCAATACCAAGCTGGTTGTTGCCATCGCCTTCATGGCAGTCACTGCCTGGGTTTTCAACCGGTTCCAGAACCTGATTGGCCTGCTTCTCATGGCGGTGGTCATCTCTTACCTGCTTAACCCGGTGGCAGTCTGGTTGCGCCAGAAGATCAAGATTAGCTGGGGGCTGACAGTCGGGTTGCTATACCTGCTGTTCCTTATTGTGCTGGGCGGTTTATTAACCTGGGGCGGAATAGCCCTGGTAGACCAGATTAGCAGCCTGATAAAGTTTCTTCAGGGGATCCTATCGGATGCACCCGGTTTTTTTGAAGACCTGACAACCAAGCCTGTCCAGATCGGTCCAATCGTGCTCAACCTGAGCACCCTGGGGATTGAAAACCTGGGCGATCAACTTTTGGGTCTGGCGCAGCCTGCTTTGAGCAGCGTTGGCTCACTGGTTGGGTCGGTAGCCGGTGGAGCGGTTTCTGCTATCGGCTGGATTTTCTTCATCATTCTGGTTTCCTACTTTATCCTGCTCGAGTCCAAGGGGATGTGGGGCAGGGTTCAGCGTATCCGGATCCCGGGATATTCTTATGACCAGCGCCGCATCGCCCAGGAATTAAGCCGGATTTGGAATTCATTTCTGCGCGGGCAGCTGATCGTAGTGCTGATTGCAATAATCATTTATACAATTCTGCTGGCATCCCTGGGGGTGCGCTATTTTTATGTCCTGGCACTCATTGCTGGCATTGCCCGTTTTGTCCCGTACATTGGCGCCTGGGTTACCTGGATTACATACGGGCTGGTCTCATTTTTCCAGGGCACCAACATTTTTGGGATGGAACAGGTCTTTTTCATGTTAATGATCCTGGGTATAAGCATCGTGGTGGATACCCTGATTGATAACCTGATCAATACTCGGATTATGGCAGATACCCTCAGGGTGCATCCAGCTGTGATCATGGTGGCTGTAATCTTGGGCGCCAGTATTTTTGGGTTTATTGGTGTCTTGCTGGCAACCCCGGTAATGGCGACCATCCAACTTATTGTCATGTACGCCATCAGGAAGCTGTTTGACCTGGATCCCTGGGAAGGAATATCTACCAAACACCCTGAGCCCAGCCTGGCCAGGATTTTCCCCTGGATTAAAAAGGTAGGCCAGGTTTTCAGAAATTTATGGTCAAAAATTCAAAAGAAAGGGCTAAAAACTGATGAACGCCCAAAGTGAACCGAAAGTTGAAATACTGGTTGAAACCGAGAATTACTCTGTCTGGAAAGCTGAAGAACCTGACGGCGAAGTAACCTACCACCTGGAAATGAATAATGTCACCGTGCACATGTTCCAGGAAGAGTGGGATGAATTTGTGGTCCTGGTGAAACAGCTTCTTGCCCGCACATAGCCACACGAAATATTAAAAACCGCCCCCAGTTTGCCGGCATTTAACCTTGATGCTGGTTTATGTGTGATTCTGGTAAATCAAAGAGGTAAGGTAAAATAAGACAGCAAGCATACGTGGAGGCACATTGATCTCACTAGATAATGTTGAACAATACCCGGCTGTCGATCCGCAAAACATGCTGGGCCATATCCAGGACCTGCCCGGTCAGCTTGTTAAGGCCTGGGAAACGGGGTTGACCCTGCCAGTTAAGGGATTGAGACCGCCCCAAAATATAGTAATCGCGGGAGTAGGCGGCTCTGCCATCGGGGCTGATCTGCTTGCCAGTTACATCCAGGATTCCTGCCCAGTTCCTGTCTTTGTCCAGCGCGACTATGGTTTACCTGCCTGGGCAAAGGACGATGAAACCTTGCTGGTTGCTTCATCGCATTCGGGAAATACCGAAGAAACAGTTTCTGCCTTTGAAGAAGCGAAGCGGCGTGGCTGCCAGATAGTGGCAATTTCACGCGGCGGGAAACTTGCTGAATTGGCCAGCCAATCAGGCAGCCTTTGGTGGCAGTTCGTCCACAACGGGCAGCCCCGATCAGCTGTCGGCTGGACATTCGGTTTACTGCTGGCATTGTTCCACCAGCTTGGGTTGGCTTTGGATGCCGGAAATGGGATCCGGGCTGCCAGTGAAGCCATGCTTGCGCAGCAAGAATTGATCGCGCCCCATGTGCCCCTGATTAAGAATCCTGCCAAGAGGCAAGCCGGGCAATTAATCGACCGCTGGGTATGCACGGTTGGGTCGGGTATCTTTGCCCCGGTTGCCAGACGCTGGAAAGGGCAAATGAATGAGCTGCCAAAAGCCTGGGCGCAGTTCGAATTCTTACCCGAGCTGGATCACAACACCCTGGCGGGCACCCTCTGCCCGGCTGAAATGCTCGAAAAGCTGGTTGTGTTGTTCATCCGTGGGGAAGCTGAACTGGCGCGCAATGGTCTGCGCAGCGATTTCAGTAAACAGGAATTCATGCAGCAGGGTATTGCCACGGATGTCTACCAGGCAAAGGGTGGGTCTGCGCTGGAACAAATGTGGACAGCCATCCACTTTGGCGACTATGTGACATATTACCTGGCGCTTCTGTATGGAATTGACCCAACGCCGATTGTCGCAATGGACAATTTGAAGAGCTTGCTAGGAAAGAAATAACTGAAAGTGTATATATCATTACCGGGATCGCTCAATTACGATCCCGGTTTTTATTTAGAATAACACACTTGCCAGTTCGTTACGGTACTCGCGGGTTTCGATATCGTCCTCACCCATAACTTCCAGGATGCTCAGGAAGATCTGCCTGGCAAGACCGTTCTTATAGGTTTTATTATCCCTTAATACATCCAGCAGCCCATCCAGTGCGGCTGCCAGGTTCCCGCGCGAAACCAGTTTCAGGCTATTGATAAACGTCTGGTCCAGGTCGGTCTCGATCTTCAAGCTGCCCCGGGCGAGCCTCAGCTGGGTTTCTGCCAGCGGCATGAGAAGTTCGGCTTTAGCATATAACCGGCTGGGCGGAAATTTTCTTAAGATCAAATGGGCAGCCTCAACCTCATTTTGCACCAGAAAGACTTTTGCCAGCCCCAACAGGCAAGCCGGGTTTTCGGGCGATTGGTCCAGGATCTTATGCAGAAGTTCTTTTGCCTCGTCCCACTGGCGCATGGCAATCAGACCGTTTGCTTTTTCAATCGAAAGCGTGAGCGGGCTGGGAGGGATGATGCGGTTAATGAATTCCCGCAGGCGAGGTTCAGGCTGCAAACCAACCACTTCTCCAACGACTTCACCCTGGGTGAAGGCTTTTATGGTTGGAATGCTGCGAACGCCAAAGCGCAGGGCGATATTCGGACTATTATCCACATTGACTTTCGCCAGCCTGAAACTGCCTCCGGCTTCATGGGCCAGGCTTTCCAGCAGCGGGCTGAGGGTTTTACATGGCTTACACCACTCGGCCCAGAAATCCAGCACAACCGGGGTGTTCAGCGAATACTGGATAACCTCGTATTCGAAATTCTCATCATTTATGTCAATAATGTAATCAGGTTCCATAATTCACCACTATATTCAGTATACAGCACAGGTGTAAGAATTATATCGGAAATCCAACTGAAAGGCAGATCAAAGCCAGGTCTGGCAGTTGCGGCTATTCGTCGTCTCCCTGAGAGGGGGCTGTCGGCTGCTCAATGCGGATGACATCACCGTGGATATCTACGATAACTTTGAAACCCATCATCCCCATATAGGCTAATGCATCAGCTGGTATTCCATTCTTCTGTAAAGATTCAAACTGCTTATCCACATTGGTGAGCTGCTGCATGATCATTGCATAAGAAAAGAGGTCATCCTGCCCGAGCATCTGTGCTGTTTGGTTGGCGATCAGATCCTCGTTGCCTTTGATTTGCCTGGTTAAAAAATCCCATACCTGGCGGTCGATATACTCTGCAAGAATGTGGCGTTTGAACCCGGCATCATTAACAATGTAACAGGGTTCTTCGCCGATGTATCCTGTTTCGACCGGTTGATCATATTCATCAATTACAATACCTTTAAATAGCGGTTTTTCCATTTCTTACCTTTAAGATTCTCGTAAATTAAACAACATCCAGGATTGTACCGGTGTCTTCTTCCCAGTAGTCCTGGTCAAATGGTACCACGGGGTTAGTCCAAAGGTAAAGCCATTTTGCAGCTTCTGATGAAACGTTAATACATCCATGGCTGCGCGGTTTTCCAAAATCGTTGTGCCAGTAAGTGCCATGCAGAGCTACCCCTTTTTGGGTCATATAGGTCACCCAGGGAACACCTGGCAGGTCGAATGTTTTAGGCGCTGCAAAATCCCCGTCCGCCATGTGGCGTGATGGACGTTTACGGTGCAGGATATACCGTCCGGCGGGGGTGGTGAAATTACCGTCAATAAACCGGGCTCCTGTCGCTGTGCGGGTCATATATACCGGCTGGTCGTCCTGGTAAGCGATCAGCGTTTGCTCAGTTCGGTTCACCTGGATTTTTTTTGAATTTGCGGGTACCTCTGGGGCGATGGGCTCGAGCTCCATGTCTGTCAACAGGCGTAAATGGGCAGCATTAGCATACACAAAAAACTTAAATTTGTCGTCCCAGATTTTGTACCAGGCCTTGCCATCGCTGGATTTAAGAAACCCGAAAACCCAAAACACCGCGCTGTAATAGATGCGGAAGACCACTTTATCTCTATTTTCCGGGTCTTTGTATGTATCGGTAAAAGGTACGGTAAGCTCTGCCAGCTGCCCATTTTTGGGGATGGTTTCCACTACGGAATTGATATTGATCTGCACCGGCTGGATACCCCCCGAATGGGCGTAGCCAAGGTCATTAACAAAGTACCAAACCCGGTTATGAACTGGCTCATCATCCCCCACGGTTATGTTTCCAATGGACACTATCAGGTCTTTATAGAACATCTTGATGAACTTGCTTGTGTACGTTGGCTTTTCGTACACTGCAACAGCATCGTTCAACACCCGGCCAATCCGCGGGGTTGTGTCACCAGCCAGAGCTTTGTTCCCGGAAGGGATAAAGGCGGCAAATAAACCTGCCAGCATTCCCGTACCAGCCAGGCGCAGGAATTCGCGCCGTGAGACTTGAGAAAGTTGATCAAAAAAAAGGTTATTCATCAGTAATGGACATTCACCACCGTGCCGATAGATGCCCGTTCATAAATCCAGGCAGCATCTGGTATAGAAAAATTTACACATCCGTGGCTCATAGGAACCCCAAAATTGCTGTGCCAGTATGTTCCATGCAATCCATAGCCTTTATAGAAATACATGACATACGGCACATTCGTGAGATAGTAGCCAGGACCGCTCATATCGGCATACCGGTACATGACATAAATGGAATACGTTCCTGTAACAGTAGGGTGCTCCCATGTGCCTGTTGAAACACTAAAAGAAGCCAATAGGGTTTCGCCATTATAAGCGTATGCCATCTGCTGGCTGAGGTTCACTTCGATCCAGAAATCATTAAAACTGTAATTAATATCCCCTCCGCTGTATTCCAGTTGTTCGGCTTCTGAAATGGGTGTGATCTCAATCACCGGGATGGTGGTTTCAGTTGGGGGAACTGGCGTTTCAGTAATGGTGGGGGTGCTGGTAAATGTGGGGGTAGGTGTACTGGTGCTGGTGGATGTGGGTGTAAACGTTGCCGTAGATGTGGGTGTACTGGTGCTGGTGGTGGTGGGGGTCAGGGTGGGTGTGGATGTTATGGTTGGAGTGGCGGTAGGTATCAGGAATGCTGGCAGAGGTACGGGAATTTGACTTTCAGCCAGTACCAGCCAGTTATTTGCCAACCCTGCCCAAATGGTTATTCCCAGGCAGAAAACACAAATGGCGATGATCCAGGGCAACAGGGCAAGTAAAACACCTCGTTTTTGCCTGCTTTTTAACTTTACTTTCTGCGTTTGCAGCGGTACATGCTGGGCTGCCTGAACAGCGCTTACTGCTACCGGCTGTGTATCTTCTTCATCAGCATCTTCTGGTGCTTCTTCAGGCTGCCATGCAGCTGAAGGAATTTCTTGCGGTCTGCTCTCAGGCTGTATGATCGCGCGGTAAGTCTCTTCCTGCCTGACTTTTTCGACCGCCCAATGCATGCCCCGCCGTGCATATTCGTTTTGGGGATCAATTTCGAGGACGCGCTTTAAATGGATGATGCATTCTTCTGGCTTGCTGATACCCGCCAGGATAATGAGTGCCTTGACTTCGTTTGGGTTATTTCTGAGAGCTTGCTCCGCCCAAAGCCGGGCTGAAGACCGGTCTCCCCGCTGGAGGGCTGAACTGGCTTGCTGCAATTCAAAGGCACTGGAGGCGGGATCTGTCAGGGGCATGGGTTATGGTCACTTTTCTGTCGGTTCGTTCCTGACATAACACAGGATCCCGTCTGCAACTCCACGGGCGACCAGCTCGGGGTTTTCTGTCAGCAGCTTATAGTCGAGGTTTAAGAACCCGGTTTCAATGATCGCAGCGATTGTGTTGGAATTGATCTCGCTGAAAGCATGATAATAGGTCATATCATCGGTAATGGTGTTGTAATGGAATGACAGGTTGGTAACAGCTGCGTAGCGTTCGATCAGGCATTCGGTCAACTTATTGGCTTTCTCCGGATATGCATTGGAAACAGCAGCTGCGACTTTAAATCCGGTAGCATTTTCGTCAACAAACTGGCAGGTATCATTGTGGATGGATACCAATGCAACCGCAGAATACAGGTTCAGGCGTTCATCGTATTCTTTCAACAGGTCAACTTCATATCCTTCATCGATCAGGTACTGCCGGACGAGGGTGGCGATCCGAAGGTTGACATCCGCTTCGGTTGTCCCATTCTCGCATACAGCTCCACTGTCATTCCCCCAATGACCGGCAACAATTCCTATCCGCGGCCGTGAAGACGGGGTAATAGTGGGAACGCTGGAGATAGGGGTGTTCCTCGATTCGATCTCGGCAAGCATTTGCCGCAACAGGTTATTCGAAAAGAAATTGCCTGGGGTCCATAGGGTCAGCAGGGTGGCGACCACAACAGCTGTCAATACCAGGTTTTGCACGGCATGCAAAACACTGAAGCCTTTACTGCTGGCGGGTTTTACCGGAACATCGGGGTTAATTCTAGGAGAAACAGGGTTCTGTTCTGGAGTCTCTTTAGCCATGGTTTAAGTATAAAGGAAATTTGAGATTTGCGCTTTGGTTGTTTTGTATATTGACAATTCAGGTCTGTTATATTATAAATAATATCATGGATGGAGAATTACTTCGGGAAGCAATGCGGCAATGGGCAAGCGGGGTTGCTGTTGTCACAACCGAGCACCAGGGTATCCCGCACGGGATCACGGTGAGTTCATTTGATGCGCTTTCCCTGGATCCGCCTGTTGTTGGCATAACCTTAAAGATTAGCACACCAGCCTGCCAATATATCCTGGATGGCAATGTCTTTGGGGTCAACATCTTGAACGAAAACCAGAAAGACATCGCTGGCCTGTTTTCAGGGAAAGACATCGAAGGTGTAAACCGCTTTACTAATGTAGGCTATACTGAATGTATGCACGGGGTTCCCATACTGGATGGAAGCATGGCGTATTTCTGCTGTATGGTCAGGCATACGCACCAGCTTAACCAAAAAATCCTCATCCTGGGTGATGTGCTGGATGTAAAGGTGAACGACGGGCAGAATCCGCTACTATATTTTAATAAAGCCTACCGCACCTTGACGATGTAAATGGACTCTCTTACAGAAAGTGACAAGATAATCCTGCTCCAACTGGCACGCCAGACGATAGAGCGCGTGGTCGCAGGACAAGCCAGGCCTGCAATCGTATTAAAGAATTACAGCAACCGCTTGCAGCAGGATGGGGCATCCTTTGTTACCCTGACCCGGTCTGGTATGCTGCGTGGGTGTATCGGCGCGCTGGAGGCCTATCAGCCCCTGGTGCAGGATGTTTGTGAACATGCAGAAGCAGCCGCCCTGGAAGATTACCGTTTTTCGCCTGTAATGCCGAACGAAGTCAACCTGCTCGAAATCGAAATTTCCGTCCTGACCCCCTCTGTGTCATTTTTGTATGAAACAGCAGACGACCTTGTCAATAACCTGCGTCCAGGTATCGACGGGGTGGTGCTGCACGACGGCGCCAGGAGGGCTACCTTCCTGCCCCAGGTTTGGGAGCAGTTGCCCGACCCGGAAGACTTTCTTAGCCACTTGTGTGCCAAAATGGGTTCACCTGGCGACCTTTGGCGTAGAAAGAAGCTGCAAGTGGAAATATACCAGGTTGAAGAGTTTCACGAATAAAAAACCGGTTTCCTGTACAGGAAACCGGTTTTTCTATTTTTAGTTAATTCTATTCTAGTGATTCCTATTTTTATCCATGCCCGAATTGTGTATGGACTGGCAAAAAAACCTCAAACCATCTCAATAATGGATGTATTGGTCTACCTTTAGCACAAAGATTACTGCACTCTTCTGGTCAGGTTCAGTTGCAGGAGTGCAATGGGTACGGATGATCTCCAGTGCTTGGGGTACCTGGCTGTCTTCCAGGCCAATCAAAAGAGTGGTCTGACCGCGGTGAAGAAACCCGCCAGTGGACGCAATGCCTGTCACCCGGAATTCTGACGCCATCAGGGCGTGGGAAACATTGTCATTATCAGTATCGCGAACAATGGCAATTATCAGTTTCATGTTATATCTCCTCGTAGTGTTCAATTTCCAGGTTGAATATTGTTGCTCCGCCAACGGTCACCGGTGTGGGAGTAGGCAAGGGCAAAGGCGCACTTTCCAGGGGTACAGCAATATACTCCACCCGCTGCCGGCAGTTCTTCTTTATGGCTTCCAGGGCAGCATCTACCTGATCATGTGCTACAGGGATCAACAGGGTGGCATTCTTCCTTCCCAGGAAGCCGCCATAGCTTGGCAAGTGGCTGGAGATTATGCCCAACGAGCGAAGCGCTTCATCAGCAGTATCAAGGTCTTGAGCCTGGACAATGGCGAGTAAAAGAATTGTTTGTGTATTTTCTTGCATATTATCTTTCCTCCTTTTCATGTCTAGCGCAATGAGATGCGGTGTGGTCCGGGACCCTTGACGGTAAGCCTTTCCCCTGAAAGGAAACCTATCTCGGTGTCCTCCTGCTTGCGGGTAATGGTCATTCCCTTATATTTTACCGTAACGGGCCAGGGAAAAGGATTCAAACCGGATAAGACGATCTGTGAATCGCCCAGGGTTTCAATCCCAACCACTTGCAGGAAAAAGCCCACCGGCGCGAGCCCGGTCAGTGAATTCTCCTTTCCTGTTCCCAGTCCGGTCTCAGTATCGTAGAACTCGCTGAATTGAAGGTTCTTATTAAGTTGTAACACAATTGCATTCATAATTCTAGTCAGCAATTCAGCTGCTTTCAAGGGATGGCTGTAAGCCACCATTCTCTGGCCCAGCATGACTGCCCAGGCAATCATGCTGGTTGTATCTGGATTACTGTCTGGCAGGAGATGATTGGGGGAGGATGCCGGGAGCCCAAATTCACGGAAAAAGCTGGGGTACAGATGGTCTTCAATCAACCTGTCTGCCTGTTCCTGCGGCAGGAGGTCCGCCCATAATGGCAGAAAGAGGGAAATGTCCTCTGCACTGTGGTCGGTGGTGGTCACCTCAACCCGGTCACTCTCTATTAATCCTTTCACCTGGATGGTGTTAATGTACTTAAATGTTTTCAAAGAAATGGCAAAACCTTTTCCATTGCGCCAGGTAAAGGCTTCAGGCGGGAGGGTTTCGCTTGCAGGGCGGTTGTTGGGTGATTTCCCCTTAATCACTACCTGGAGCGGTGCGTTTTGCCGCCCATCCAGCCGCACCGTTACAGCCGGCCTGCCTGGAGAAGGGAGATCCCTGGCGGCGTTAATGGTTCCCTTGCCGTGTAAAGTCCCGATGCGTAACCCGGCAGGAGAAAGATGCGTTTGAAAATCGATATAATGAGGGTTGCTGGTTTTGCCCGAAAAGAACCTTCCAAATTCATTTTTGATTCCTGCAGCTTTTTCTCTCAGCCACTCGTAGGATGCCTCATCCCCGATTTGCTGGGCTGCCTCAAGAAGCAGCATGCACTCCCTGTACAGCATCGCTGCCAGGGCAGGAGATTCAAAATTGTGGATAGAGTATCCCCTTTGGTGAGAAAAGTTTTGCATAAAAGCGGGCGAGGTGGAAACCCCGGTTTGTTCGGGGTGGTCCCATTCCGGGAAACCGTCCTGATCGCGGTCAAGGACCGGGGAAAACCATCTTTCCAGGTATTTCATCAAACCCGCAAAGTGTATCTGCCGGAGGGGTTTGCTGGCATCCGTCTGCTCTACCATCCAGGCAAGGTGCACCAGGAGCGGTTGGGTCATCCAGCGTGAAGGTTGGCGACCAGCACCGGAATAAAGATCTACAAAGCCATCAGGACCAATCGACTTCAGCAGTGTATCCATTACCTGGAAGGCTGTTTCCGGCGCACCTGGCAAAATGATCTGCAGCCAGAACACCAGGTCAAGCGGGGTGATACTGCTCCAGCTGGCAGGCAGGTCTTTGCCATCCCCGCGTGCAGAAAAGCCCTGGTCGGGGTTGCGGTTGTGAACGATCGCGGGCTTTGGATTATCTCCCAGGGAGTTTACTTGCAGGCGAAAAGCTTCTTTTTGGCTAAGTGAAAAAGCCAGGTCCCAAACGGGATCTCCGGTTGTAATTTCAATTCCCTGGCGGGTGTTTTGCATTTCAATGGCTGCTGTCTCTGCATCCCACTGCCGGGCGGTGAGCGACCTGGCTAGCTCAAATGACCCTTCCATGGTCTGCAGCCCCGCAACGACCCAGGTCAACCGGCGTGTCTGTCCTGGTTCCAGTTCCACTGGCACACTCAGGGCTGGCACAGTGGAACGGGCTGGCTGGGGACTGCCGGTCAGGTAACAAACCGGGTTCAGGTCATCGGCATGACCGGTGAGGACATGCCCTGGTCCCAGGGGGTAATGCACCAGGTTTTGTCCCAAACCCTGCGTATTAAGCATCCCGGCCCACTCCAGGAACACTACCATCCTGTCGGTGGTCCGGTTGGTGAAGGATACCCGGCCTGATATGGCATGCGATTCAGGAACCCAGTATTCCAACCGGGTTTCAACCCCGGCGAACGGATAACAGGAAAAGGAGGCATAATTTGGGAAGAATTTATGCAGTAACAGGGTTTGATGGAAGGAAGCCGGATCGGATATCCGTTTATCCTGGTAGATGAATTGCGGAAAGAAGCGCAGGTTCTGCACGCGCAATCCGCAAGTGGTTTGGACTGCGAAGGCATGCATATCCGAGTTTTGCCAGCAAATTTCCCAAATCAGGTCATTGCAGATGTCGGGCGGAGAAAAACGTGCATCTGCCGAGAGTGTCAGCCTGTATCCAGGTTTTAGGGGAAGTTTCCAATCACGCATGCCTACTTGATTGTACGTTACGTTTCCTGCACGGTCAATCAGGCAGGCAAAGTGTGCTAGAATTCAAAAGATGAACATAAAAGGATACAGGTAGCACATTATGAGCACTGAAAACGAACAATTCACTCACCATAATGGGGGTGAGTTGCCTAAAAGTGATGAAAATGAAACCAACCGGGGGCAGGCTTCTCCGGACAGGCGGCTGCGCCGCATCCTCTCGGAAACCGAGCCGGAAGAAGCATCCCTTCCTGACTATCCACTCACACCCCAGACAGACAACTGGGAAACACGCAACCTGGAAGCAGGTACAGGATCTGAAGCAAATCCGCTCGAAAGGCTGTCTCCTTACTTGCCGCCCCAGATAAATGATGAAGGCCAGCAGGCAGGGAATAATGCCCAGCCCCAGGCATCCAGGCCGGTTGATGGCGAAGCACTGGACCTGGGAGCAGATTACTGGGGAGAGGGTGGCGACCTTGAAGCCACACCACCCAACATCCATGATGAAGACACGATCCCGCCCCAGGCAGCCGTACCGGTACAGCCTGTAGCACTACCCAAACCCGTCAGCCAGACCGATGCAGATGCCACCCGGGTAACACCTTCAGCATTTCAATCCGGTCAAATACCTCCGCACCAGTTACCAGCTTCATATTCTGCCATCCCCCACAGGAAAGGTGTTCCGCCTGCTGCGCAGAAACCAGCCATCCGGCCGGACGTTCCACCATCCAGGCAGGATGCCAGACCGGCAGCTGTGGTACCTCCTCAACCAGCGAAGAAACCTGTTCCGCAGAAAGCCAGCACTCAGAGGAATGACGCCGGACAGCCTAAACCTCCAAAGAAGCGAAAATCTCTTGGTTGTTTCTGGCAGTTCGTGCTAATCGGGATATTTATCCTGGCTGGCATTGCCCTGGCAGTTGCCTCATTCGGTGTATACCGTTATTACCAGGTGGCTTCATCACTGCCTGATGTAGCTACCCTGCGGGAAAGAGCATCACAATTTGAGACTACCCGGATCTTGGACCGTAACGGCAACCTGTTGTATGAAGTTCTCGATCCGAATGCAGGCAGAAGGACGTATATCCCTCTCGAAAGAATCTCCCCGAATTTGATCGCCGCAACGATTGCTACCGAGGATAAAGATTTTTATGATAACCCGGGTTTTGACCTGTACGGGATCACACGCGCCTTGTGGCAGAACTACACCTCAGGCGAAGTTGTCTCCGGGGCGTCTACGATTACCCAGCAGCTTGCCCGCCTGGTGCTGATGACGCAGGAAGAGCGGTACGAGGTCTCCACCGACCGGAAAGCGCGCGAGATCATCCTGGCGGCAGAAATCACCAGGCGGTACACGAAGGATGAAATCCTTGAGCTTTACCTGAACGAAATCTATTTCAGCAACATGGCTTACGGAGTCGAAGCCGCTGCAGAAACCTACTTTAATACTTCGGCTGCCAATCTGACTATGGGACAGGCTGCATTCCTGGCTGGCTTGCCGCAAGGTCCGGGAGTCTACGATATTTTCACGAACCGGGATGAAACGCTGGAACGCACCAAGCAGGTGCTTGTCTTGATGTACACCCTGAGCAACGAACGCAACTGTATTGATGTAGAAAGCCTGGATAAACAGGTGTGCCTGGATGCAACTGATGCCACCCTGGCATACGAAGAGATAGTTGCCTACCCCTTCGAGCAATCCCCGACTACCATGAAATACCCCCACTGGGTGTTCTACATCCGTTCCCTGCTTGAGGCACAGTACGATCCTCAAACCATTTACCGCTCTGGTTTCACCATTTATACAACCCTGGACCCTGACCTGCAGGAATATGCCCAGCAGATTGTATCCAACCAGGTTAGCCAGCTGACAGAAAACAATGCCACTGATGCCGCACTTGTTGCTATTAAACCAGGCACCGGGGAGATCCTGGCAATGGTCGGTTCAGCTGATTTTTATAACGAGGCAATCTCTGGGCAGGTGAATATGGCTGTCAGCCCGCGCCAGCCGGGCTCTGCCATTAAGCCATTAACTTATGCAGCAGCATTTGAAAAAGGCTGGACACCAGCTACCCTGATCTGGGATGTGCCAACCGATTTTCCGCCTTCGGGAGACCCTAATGACACCCGGCCGCCTTATCAGCCGGTCAACTACAATGGCAGGTTTAATGGGCCGGTAACGGTTCGAACAGCCCTGGCAAATTCTCTCAACATACCGGCTGTGAAAACGCTCCAGTTTGTGGGTATATATGACAACCCCAATACAGAAGCCGAAGATGGATTCATAAACTTTGCTAAAAGGCTGGGAATCACCACACTCACCCGTGATGACTACGGTCTTTCGCTGACCCTGGGCGGGGGAGATGTGTCCCTGCTTGAGCTTACAGGCGCTTTCAGTGTATTCGCCAATGCAGGGCAGAAAGTAACCCCGGTAGCTATTGCACGGATCATGGATTCTCACGGGAACGAGGTTTACGCATATACTCCCCAGCCTGGTGAGCAGGTCATCCGCTCAGAACATGCATATTTGATCAGCGACATCCTCTCGGATAATAATGCCCGGGCAATGATGTTTGGCACCAATTCGGTGCTAAATCTGCCGTTCAGGGTGGCTGCCAAGACAGGTACCACCAACGATTTCCGGGATAACTGGACAATCGGTTACACGCCGGACCTGGCAGTGGGAGTTTGGGTGGGAAATGCCGATTACACCCCCATGCAGAATACCACCGGCTTGACCGGTGCTGCACCGATCTGGTCTGAAGTGATGCAGTACGGGATCACCCGCCTGACTGGAGGATCGGTTACCCCGTTCTACCGGCCGAACACTATCGTCGACCGGGTGATCTGCAGCGTCTCCGGGGCAGAGCCCTCTGAGCGCTGCCCTTCGCAGCGCAGTGAATCGTTTGCGGTTGACCAGCTTCCATTGCCGAAGGAAGAAGACCTGTGGCAGAATGTGATGGTTGACACCTGGACGGGATTGCTGGCTTCACCTTATTGTTCTGATTTCACGGATGATAAACTGGCGATAAACGTGACAGATCCGTACGCTATCCGGTGGTTGAAACAAAACGACCAGGGTATCAGTTGGGCGGAGGAAAATGGTTTTGAACAGCCGTTCTTCTTTAAGCCGGCAAGGGAATGCAAAGAAGGGGATGCCCGGCCGCGGATCGAGTTTGCCGGGTTGAGCAACGGTCAGACCATCGATGTATCGCCCCTGGATATCTACGCTCTTATCAGCGCAAACCAGGACTACCGCGGATTCCGGCTTGAATACGGCGCAGGTGAAGATCCTGAAGATTGGAAGCTGTTGGAAGATGGCAATGAGCAATACGTTCAGCCTGAATTGGTTTACAGCTGGGATATCAGTACAGTAAAGGCGCATACCATTACACTGAGAATCTATGTTGAATCTTCGCTGCAAACCTACGCAGAAAAGCGCATTACACTCAAACTGAAGCTGCCAACGCCCACACCAACCGAGACCCTGCTGCCAACGGAGACGCCCACGCCAACCCTGACGCCGACGGAAACTATCCAACCCGCTGAAACGGTCACACCAACCCAGACGCAAATTCCAGAAGAGGAAGCCACAGCCACGCCATAAAACGGTCAGGTTGAAAAGAAAGAGAGCTGCTGCGGTTGTTCCCACCTTGGCGGGTCACCATCCAGCAGCTCTTTCCAATTAACCAGGGTTAATTCAGGTCGGGTGCAGATAGAGCGCAACGTCCTGAATTTCAGGAAATGCCAGCCAGTATTGACCAGTTCTTCCAGGTAGGGATTCTTTTTGATCTTGTAAGTTAACAGGTTGCTGCGGCTGCCTGGAAATACGATCACACCCTGGTCTGCAAGATGGTCGGGGTGATGAACCAGCCGGCTGATACCGGCATGCGCTTGAACAAAAAACTTGAAAAGCAGCTCACCATCCCTGGTATGCCATTCGACAGACGCAGGTTCGTGAGGGTTGGTAATATACTCAAGACCAACGCGCTCAGCACAGGCCTTGAGCATCATCAGCGCTTCGGTTTCATCTGCCTGGCGGGCTTCGATCCTTTCCGCTTCCCGTATTTGCCAGGTTTCAGGGTAGGTTGGCAGCGGGCGGGCATAGCTTTCCAGGCAGAAGTTTAGTAGCTCCAGGTTGGGTGTCATCAGTCCAGGGAAGCTTTCATATAACATATTCAACAGTACCGGGAAATGGCAGTTTTCTTTTTGCTGGAAAATACTGCGTATAGCTAACTCCACTTGATCGGACAGGGATGGCTTAAGGTCTGCCGGTACTTCTTCCAGCCACCATACCCCTGATTCCTGGCTTTGGGATTCGGATTCAAACCGCCTTAGCAGGCTGCGGTTGGAGAAATTGACCGCAAACTGGTTTTGAAGCAGGGTGATTTGGTTAAACGGCAACTCGCGCAGACCACGAGCCAGGCATTTTTCTCTTACCAGTTCCACCATTCCTGCTGTGAACAGGTGGGTATATCCTGCTGGCTCAGCCCTGAGCTGCAGGTAATTTCTGAATCCCTGGCGGATAACTTTCCCCAGGCCTGGCTTTTCTTCTGAAGGTTGAGGAATGGCTGCAGTTTTCCACCAGAGCTGCGAAACCTGGTCATCCTCATTCCACGCTAATCCAGAAAACTCCAACCCATTGTTCTCGCTGGCAGCCAGGATTGCCGCCAGGAATCCGGGGTTGGATTCAGCGACAATGCCCCAGAAGGAAATTCCTGCGGGTAAATGAGATTGCAGCATGGAAAACGAACTGGATAAGGCATTGGCGTGCCACTGCCAGCTGTACCTTTTCCGCTGCAGGCTGCTTTTTAACGGAACAACTGCTTCTGTCCCCCATATCCAGCCTGACCATAATGCCGAATATGTCCAGAAGGCCTGGTTTGGGCGTGGAAAAATGGACACTACTGCTGAAATGTCCATTCCCGGTCTCAACGGCAGCATGTCGCGGATCCTGCCAGGAAAGAGTGTTATTCCCGGTTCAATGGTTTTTGCCTGGCGGTAATCCTGGCAAGGGAGCGCACCCGGAGAGTCCGGCCACTGCGAAGCTGTCCTTTCCATCATCAGCCACAGGTTGACCTCCTGGTATTCAGAGGGTACCGAGAGCTGGCGCGGGCGGGTCCTGCCAGGGGGGTGGCTCCACATCATATTCCCTTCATCGCACAAAACCAGGAACAGCATCCATAACAGGTTTTTCTGTTCCGGGGGCAAGTCCAGGGTCTGGATCTTATTCATCAAGGTAAAAAGGAAGTTAATCTGGCGCGGTTGATATGTATCGAGCGCTTCACTGGCGCCTTGCCGGGCATCCTCATCCCTTATCTCTACCCGCTGAAGGGCGCGGGCGCGATTGATGGTGTCATTGGCTGACTGCTGTAAAACCTGGAGGTCAAATTCATCGGTTTCTGCTTCTCCCTCCCAGAGACAGGCAGGACAGTGGACAATTTTCGCATAAGGCGCTTGCTCCTCTTTGCGCCATAAGAAAGCTTCTGCAGCTACTTTATGGTTGCATCCGGGGCAGGTGGTAAGGTACAGGTTTTGCAGAACATTTTCGAGGCGGTCATCGCCCCGTTTTTGCATGGCGAGCTCAGCCAGGGCGGCTTTAAAATCAGCCGCTTGCGGAGCTGCAGCCAGGGTTTCGGTCAGGAAACGCACAACCGGATTGTTACAGGCTGCAATCACCCGGTAGCCTGCTCTGGCTGTTTCCAGGGCTACCTGGGGTGATGAACCAAACGGATCCAGAATCACACTGCCGGGGGTTACATGTTTCTGCAGCCAGGCAACAGCCATACCCTGCGGCACGGGGGGAAGATACCTGCCCAGGGGAAAAGCAGGCGGCTCGGGGGATAATCCAGGCTGGTATGGAATCGCAAAAGTTTCCATGGTTATAAATCAGTATAACGAAAAAAAGGTGAAAAAACTACAGGGAAATTGCGGCAGCCCGGAATCAACCGGGCTGCCTAAAGAGGAAAGAATCTCAGAAAACGCGTTTGTGGTTAAACAAATTCTGGCACCAGGGGCAATTGCTTCTGGATGCCTGCGAGCTGCTCTTCGGGGTAGTCCACATCCTGAAGCTGCCCCGCGTGGAACTGGCTGTAAGCCGAAAGGTCCAGGTTGCCGTGACCGGAAAGGTTGAACAAAATCACTTTCTTTTGTCCGGTTTCACGGGCGAGAATGGCTTCATCCACTGCTGCCCGGATGGCATGGCAGGATTCCGGCGCAGGCAGGATCCCTTCACTCTGGGCGAACAGGACGCCAGCTTCAAAGACAGGGATTTGCCGCACTGCCCGGGCTTCGATGTAGCCGGCATCATACAAGGCTGAAAGGGTTGGCGCCATACCATGGTAGCGCAACCCGCCGGCATGAATAGACGGTGGCATGGCGTCATGCCCGATGGTGTGCATCTTCATGATTGGGGCAACTTTGGCTGTATCACCGTAATCAAAGGCATAAAGTCCTCGGGTTAAGGACGGCGTTGCAGATGGTTCCACTGCGATCAGGCGTGTGTTGCGGCCGTGGGCCAGGTTTTCCCGCAGGAATGGAAAAGCGATGCCTGCAAAATTCGACCCGCCGCCCACGCAGCCGATAACCATATCCGGGTATTCTCCTGCCATGTCCATCTGCTTGAGAGCTTCCTCACCGATCACGCTCTGGTGGATGAGGACATGATGGAGCACTGATCCCAGGCCGTACTTCTTTTTACCATTGGACAGGGCAGCGACTTCAGCCGCTTCTGATATGGCAATCCCCAGCGAGCCGGGATTGCCTGGATCTTGCTTGAGGAAAGACCGCCCGATCTCGGTATTCATGGAAGGGCTGGCAAAAACAGTTGCCCCGAATGTTTCCATGATGTTGCGGCGGTAAGGTTTCTGATCATAAGACACCCGGACCATATACACTTCCAGGTTGATGCCGAAGAACTTGCAGGCCATTGCAAGGGCTGATCCCCACTGCCCGGCACCGGTCTCTGTGGTCATAGCCTGGGTGCCCGCCTGTTTGTTAAAGTATGCCTGTGCAACCGCGGAATTTGACTTATGGCTGCCAGCTGGCGATGCGCCTTCGTACTTGTAGTAAATATGGGCTGGAGTATTCAGCGCTTTTTCAAGGCGGCGAGCCCTGAGCAAAGGAGTTGGACGCCATAGTTTGTAGATCTCACGGACTTCTTCCGGAATCTCAATATACCGTTCTGTACTGATCTCCTGACGGATGATCGACTCAGGAAACAAGGTGCTCAGGAATTCCGGGGTTACTGGTTCAAATGTAACCGGGTGCAGGACAGGAGCAGGTGTAATGGGGCTGTCCGCGTTGATGTTGTACCAGGCTTTAGGTATTTCACTTTCAGGTAATTCAAAGCGGGTTCGGTCTGTCATGGTGTTTTCTCCTTGAAACTAGATAATTAAAATAAAAACGCTCATCCCTGTATGGGACGAGCGCATGCCCGTGGTGCCACCCAATTTAGGCTGTTTGACAAAAAATCCCTGTGGTGATGACACACAGGGGAAAAAGCCAGCCTCACTCTTTCGGGTACGGCAGAAACCTGCTTATACCCTTTGCCTTGATAACGGTGGCAGCTCCGGCTCAGGCTACTTGTTTCCGTTCGCCCTGCAACTCAGAGGTCCATTCGGTGCATTCTTTCGGGCAGGTTCTCACCTTTTCCTGCTCTCTGTTCCGGGATGAGTGCACGTACTCGTCCTCTTCACTGTTTTTAGCTGATCAATTTTGATTGATTATAGGCAGTTTGAGATTCCTGTCAAGGCTAAACCGTCTCAGCATTTCATGAAATTCTCTTTTTCAATACCAAGCCAGGTTTCGCATGGTGAGACAGGTAAAAACTGGCCGATTTCCGGCAGCGCCTCCCGAACACATTCTGCCATACGGTGTGCTACCCGTCGGATGGAAAAATGCGCAGTCGGACGCGTCCTCAGCCGTACCAGGTGGATCAGGCTGCGTAAATTGATGCTGGTGTATACCCTGCGGTTGTATCCATTTGGCAAGACATACGAAGCGGCATCCGGTAATACGGGTGCGATCTCCTGCCAGGCGAGTCGGGCGCTTTCCATAGCGCTGCAGTATTCTTCCAGCATGCCGGCCTTTTCGATCAAGGCAGGAACACTATACCCCAACCCGGGGGTAAACCCCTGGGTGGAAAGGCTCATCATGCGGTGGCGCTTGAATTCATAATATGCGCCCTGGTCCATGATGATCTCGAAGGAAAAATTGATATGTTCTGCTTCCCGCAGTGGTAATTCGTGGGGGGTGATTTCACCCAACAGGCACTGCAGTAATTCAAGCCGGGCAGAAGCATCCAGGTTCACGGCATGTTCCAGGGCAGCTGGATAGCTGGTATGCCCATATCGGAAAATGGCTGCAGCACAAAGCTTAACGGCTGCCTGGGAGTCATATGATCGGAGCACACACCAATCCCGGGGCTCCCCACCGCTTTCATCGAAGGAGTGGATTTTGCCTGGCAACCCCTCAATGTAACTGCTGGGTGCAGCATATTTGAGCAGGGTGGGGACTTCACGCATGGCCACTGCCTTCATTTCTTCGCCAATCAGCCTGACTTCTGAAATTGGACTGCTGAGCATCTTGGTGATGGCATGTTCCAGTTCGCGCGCATTAACCGTCATACCGACATTGGCCAGCGCAGCCGAAGGAAGCAAGAAGCGGCAAGCGTCGATTGCATCAGTGCGCAGCCGCCGCTGCCGGGCGCCCGGTTCTTCATTTTCAACCAGCGGAGCATGTTCCTTCAACCAGTTTTCTACCACCTCAAGGCAATGCAGGTAAGTCTCAAACAGGGTGATGCAGGTGCTTGTATAAACACCGCTTATTTCACTCTGCCTGATTTCTTCCGGGGTGTAAAAGTCCTGGGAGCCCCATTTTTGGTACCGGGTGGATTTTTCTGTGAAAGATGCCAGCCGGCAGGCTTGCAGGGTTTCTACTGCCAGGCGGGAGATGTTCTCGAAGGCGATGTGAAGCACTGCGTGCTCCGCCACAGATGCATGACCGTACCCTACCACCCATTTTTCGTGGAACTCGCTGCTTTTTTCGTCTGTCAGGTCTTTGGCTATCTCGCGAAAAGAAAGAGGGGAGCGGGAAGTCTTGGCAAAGGTGACCGCAATAGTCTCAGGGGTCAGGTCTTTCGGGTTAAGGATGTAGATCTGACGGTCACGGGGCATGGAACTCTCCTTCACCAGAAGTTATTGTTAGTGGATCCGTTTCAAGAACTCTACCCGGGCAATTCCGGGCGGCAGGGCACATTCCAGGTTGAGCAGGTTCAGGCTGATGACAGAAGATGTCTGGTCGTGCTGTTGCGATATGGAAGCGATCGCAGGATAATCCAGCCCTTGCAACCAGAGTACGCATCCGTAATCACCAGCAACTGGCAGAAGCTGCTCAGACCAGGTATGCAGCAAATAGCTTGCCGGGCTTGCAGTAGCAGTTTCTTCGAATGCAGCCAGCCTGCCGCGTACGCTGTAATTCCTTCCGAGCATCTGTTTTGCCCTGTCTATGTCGCCAGATTTCAGGCAGTCGCGGATGGTAGAAGATGAGACGAATTTTTCACCAATTTTTACCTGCTGGAAGATTTGCATTCCATACCCAAATTGTGTCCCAAGTTGCCCCAGCACATCCAGGCTTCCCTTGCGGTCTTTTCCGAGGGCAAAGTCAGCACCGACCCATAGCTTGCGGATGTCTATCCCTTTAGCCAGGCTGGATAGGAATTGTTCAGGAGTGTAATTTGAGACTTCGCGGCTGAACGGATAAGTATAGAGGATGTCAACATCCAGTTCTTCCAGCAAGGATGCACGGTCTTCGGGGCTGGTGAGATAATACGGCGGATTGGTTCTGCCCAGAACTATAGCAGGGTGTGGAAAAAGACTTACCACAACCGCCTTATCACCAGCCAGGTGGGCATGCTGGACAAGCTCCTGAACCAGAGCCTGGTGGCCGATGTGAATGCCGTCATACGCACCGATGGTGATCCAGGACGGACCCAGTTTATTGTTTTCATCCAGATTGTGGATATGGCGCATGCTGCTGATTCTTCGTCTCAGAAATTCTTAGTATCCAGGCTTGCTGCTTATTCGATAAAGAAAACTTTCTTCGGTTTCCACTCGCTGGATTCAGCGACCAGCTCCATTAAGGCGACCAGCTCACCTTGCTCACTGACTCCGCGTGCCTGGTTGCCAATCGAAGCATCAGCCGGGATACGGTTGCCATGGCGGATGGCATCAACTTCCTGGCTGGTAAGTTCCACTGCAGGCCACTCCGAAAGCGCTTCAGCAGCCGGGATCAGGTACTGGTACCAGTTGCCTTTGTCAAATGCATCGCGTAATTTGCTGAGCGGTACGGCATCCCTCAAGGAGAAACGGCCGCTCTTTGTGCGGCGCAAACCGATCAGGTGAGCCCCACAGCCCAGGTCTTCACCAACGTCATGCGCCAGTGAGCGGACATACGTCCCGGAAGAGCAATACACATCGATCACCGCCTCCGGTGATGCCCATTCCAGTAATTCCAGGTTGTACACGTTGATTTTACGCGGTGCAAGTTCCACTTCTTCGCCGCTGCGGGCCAGGTCATATGAGCGCCGGCCCTGTACTTTAATGGCAGAATAGGGCGGGGGAACCTGCTCAATTTCACCCACAAATTTTGCCAGCGATTCTTTGAATTGTTCTTCTGTGATATTCACTGGTGAAGATTCCAGGACTGTACCCTCAGCATCGTAAGTATCCGTGCGGGTGCCCAGCCGCAAGACTGCCTGGTATCGCTTATCAGAAGCAGAAACGTATTCACTTAACCGCACAGCCGGGCCAAGCAACACCACCAGTACTCCAGAAGCACGCGGATCCAGCGTGCCGGTATGCCCAGCCCTGCGGATGTTGGTGCCATTGCGGATGATCTGGACTATATCATGAGATGTCAGCCCTACTGGTTTGTCGACCACCAGAACCCCTGATATCTGGTTGTTCATACTGTTATTTCTCTCCATGGTTATTCTCTCCCCAACTTATTCATGATCAGGTTCATTGTTGAGTAATCCTTCTGATGCCATACCGGCAGTGGTGTCAAGAACGATCTTTGTAACTTCTTCTAAAGTTCCGGGTATTTGGGCACCTGCAGCTGCCAAATGACCGCCCCCACCGAATTTTACCGCAATTCGTGAAACATCAAAACCAGGTTGGGCGCGCCAGCTGACTTTGACAATCCCGCCATTCAACTCGACAAATATTATAGCAATGTCCGCATCGTCGATGGTGCTTAGCAGGTTAATCAGGTCTGCATCATCATTGCCATTGTACCCAATCTGCTGTTTATCCTCCAGCGACAGGCTGGTATACACCAACCTGTCTTGCCGCTGCAAGCGGGTAAGACCTTTACCCCACAACCCAGCTGCTTCATAAGATTGGCGCAGCAGGTTGTGATAGTACACTTCTGAAAGGGATGCGCCCAGTTCCATTAGATCTGCTGCACAGCGTAATGTGTGCGGGCGGGTGTTGGAGGTACGGAAGCCGATCGTATCGGTTACGATACCTGCCAGTAACAGGGCGGCAGCAGGCTGGCTGATTGTGAATCCCCATTTAGGAAGAAACTCTGCCAGGATCTCGCAGGTGGCGGCTGCTTCAGGCTCGACCAGGTTTACTATACCAAATTCCAGGTTAGTAACGTGGTGGTCAATGTTGATCTCCGGTTTCCGGTCACCCAGCACCCCACCAGACCTTTGCAGGTCAGAGCAATCCAACACGACAGCCAGGTCATAGTCACCCTGGACCTTCCGGGAGACCAGCTTGCTGCCGGGGAAATGGCGGAATACTGCGGGAAGTCCATCTGCCAGCACTACCTGAACCTGTTTGCCAGCTTCCTGTAAAGCTGTGCCCAACCCCAGCACTGCTCCAACCGCGTCGCCATCCGGCCGGATGTGCGAGGTGATCACCACCCGGTTTGCCTGGTGAAGGTATTCTTTTATGGTCTTGGAGGATTCCAGGTCCATCGGTTACTGCTCTTTGGTTCCTTTTTCCTGGCTTTTCAGGTCTGAGAGAAGCCGTTCGATCTTGTCTGCATGCTCCGGTGTAGGATCCCAGCGGAAACGCAGGCGCGGGAAGGTGCGGAGAGGAATTTGTGATGAAAGCGCACTGCGCAGGAAGCCGCTGGCGCTTTCCAGACCCTCAAGAACCTCTTTGGCCCTTTCGTGCCCTTCGATGCTGGAGACATACACGGTCGCGAATGTCAATTCACGGTCCACATCTACATTATTGATAAAGACGCCGCTGACCCGGGGATCGCTGACATCGCGGATAAGCATTTCCGATAATATTTCGCGGATCCTGTTCTCGATCCGTTGTAAACGCATTTGTGATGGCATAATTTTGCCTCTTTCTCCAGCTGAGGATGTTATTCGCTGGATTGTTCCATAACAAAACATTCAATGATATCACCTTCTTCGATATCATGGCTGCCTTTGAATGCCATACCGCATTCAAAGCCCTGGCGGACTTCACGGACATCTTCCTTCTCGTGTTTCAGAGACGATAATTCGCCTTCGTACACTGTTTCGCCATTCCGCAGCAGGCGTACCCGGGCATTCCGGCGGATCTCGCCCTGTGTTACCTTGCAGCCGGCGATATTACCAACCTTGCTGATGCGGAACACTGCCAGGACCTCGGCTTTCCCGATGACAACTTCTTTGCTGACGGGCTCGAGCATACCTTTAAGTGCTTTTTCTACATCTTCGGTTAACCTGTAGATGATCTCATACAGCCGGATTGAAATGCCTTCCGATTCTGCCAGGCGGCGGGCAGAAACTTCTGCCTGCACGTTAAACCCGATCACAATCGCTTTCGAGGCTACCGCCAGCATGACATCGCTTTCAGTGATGTTGCCAGCTTCGGCGTGCAGGATGTTGATGTTAATGCGGGTTTCCTTGATATCCTTCAGGGTCTGGATGATCGGTTCAAGTGATCCCTGCACGTCAGCTTTTAAGACCAGGCGCAGCTCCTGCAATTCCCCTGCCTCAACTTTCTGGAAGAGTTCTTCCAGTGTAGCTTTGGGCGCAGCTGCCTTCACCTGGCGAGATTGGGCTTTTTTCTGTTCTACAACCAGGCGGGCTTCCTTCTCATTGGGGTAAACCTGGAACAGGTCTCCGGCGGATGGAACATCACACAATCCCATCACCTGTACCGGGGTTGAGGGCCCTGCTTTCTGCAGTTTCTTGCCGCGGAAATCGAACATAGCGCGGATGCGTCCCCAAGCCTGTCCTGCCACGATCGCGTCTCCCATAGCCAGGGTGCCGTTTTGTACCAGTAAGGTGGCCATTACACCTTTTGCTTTTTCGATCTGGGCTTCAATCACGGTACCGATCACTTTCCCTTTGGGGTTCGCCTGGATATCCAGGCTTTCAGTCACCAGGATGATTGCTTCCAGCAGATCTTCCAACCCTGTGCGCTGTTTGGCAGATACGGGCACCACCATGGTGTTTCCACCCCATTCATCCGGTACCAGTTCGTTCTCTGCCAGCTGGCGTTTGACAAAATCAGGATTGGCTGAAGGTTTATCGATCTTGTTCAGTGCCACAATAATTGGCACCCTTGCAGCACGTGCGTGGGCGATTGCTTCGCGGGTTTGGGGCATGACGCCATCATCTGCAGCCACCACCAGGATGACAATATCTGCCCCCTGGGCGCCGCGGGCGCGCATGGCGGTAAACGCTGCATGCCCTGGAGTATCCAGGAACGTGATCAGTTTACCGTTATGTTCAACCTGGTAAGCGCCAATATGCTGGGTGATCCCACCGGCTTCACCAGCTGCCACTTCGGTATGCCGGATGGCATCCAGCAGCGTGGTCTTGCCATGATCAACATGCCCCAAAATGGTAACCACCGGGGGACGTAAGACCAGTTTTGCTGAATCTTCATTGGCGATCAACTGGCGCCACATGGGCACCTCGCCGACCTCTTTCTTTTCTTCTTCTTCAGGGATCGCCAGGGATGCTTCGAACCCCATTTCATTGGCAACCACGGCAGCAGTATCAAAATCGATCTGCTGGTTGATATTGGCCATCACACCGTTGGCCATCAGAATCTTGATTATCTGAATGGGGCTGGCTTCTAAAGCCTGGGCCAGTTCTCTAACAGTAATATTGTAGGGGAAGCTAATCGTCTTTTTCCCATTATCACTCATCGTACACCTCCTGCAAGATTTTTCCCCGAGTACAACCCGTTTCTTCTCCCGGGTTGGTCATGCAGTGGTCCGGTGAGATTTCAAACGGGCATCATCAGTTTTTTAATGGTCTTTCTATTACTCCAGCGGCGTTTCATTTTGACCCGCCAGGAACCTGTTCCTGGTCTCCGGTTTTATCTGATAATGTCGCTGCAAATTGTTCCAACCGCACGCGGTCTGACGGGGTGATCTCTGTGCGCAAGGCAGATGCCAGTGCGCCTTTCAGACCTTTTTGCCAGCAGAGAGGGTCATCGTGAAGATAGGCTCCCCTCCCGGCGGCTTTTCCGGTCAGGTCAACCTGTATGCCGTCGGAGGTGCGCACCACACGGATCAGGTTCCGTTTGGGCAGCACTTCGCGGCAGCCTATACAGGTCCGCTGCGGAATGTGTTTTCCTCGTCTTTTGGTTGTGTTGACCACGTCCTTCTTAACCGTTATCCGTCAGGACTTTACCAGTCCCAACTTCCTCCTTCTTCATTTTTATGCTTGCGGCGAACATAGGTGATATCGCGATCGGGATCATACTCCACTTCGCGGAATTTCTTTTTCTTCTTCTTGCCGCCTTCAGTCTTCTGGCCGCTGGATGAGGTGTCTTCTTCTTCGTCAGACACGCTGGTCACTTCCAGCATTTCGGGTTTGAGGGTGAAAATTTCGTCAAGCGAGGTGATCTCTTCAACTTCTTCTTCAGCCGGGGCGGTAACTTCTGCGGGGGTTGCTTCTTCAGCAGTTGCTTCCACAATTTCTGATACCAGTTCAAGAGCGGGTTCGGGTTGGCTTTCAACTGCAGCCTCAACAGCAGCAACCGGTTCAGGTTCAACCACCGGCGCCATTTCTGCTTCCAGGTTGTCGATAAGGGTATTGATCTCTGACAAAGCCTTCGGGCCGATCCCGTTTATGCGGTAGATGCGGTCTGGATCAAGGCGCACCTGGGAAGCCAGGTCGCCAACAGTGAGGTAGCCGGCTTCCTGCAGCAGGTTATTAACATGTTCAGATAACCCGCTGTCGAGGATTTTCTGGGTGAAGATCCGCTCCGGGAATTTGCTGCGCAATTCCACTTCAAACGGACTGACCACCGGTTCAACCGGAGCCTGGATGGCGATGCGGCGGCTTTCAACCCGGTCGACAAAACGCGCCATCTGGTCATATTCTTCAGGTGTAAGCGGGCGTCCTTCGGCTTTCTTTGCCAGCATGGTGTCCAGTACCGGCAGGAAGTCTTTCTCCGCTTCAGCGATCTTGGCCAGGGATTCGTCATCCCGTAAGCGGCCCCAGGCATCTGCGGCAGCTTCGGAAAGGCTCTTGATGTCGATGCGCCAGCCGGTCAACTTGGCAGCCAGGCGGGCATTCTGCCCGTCACGTCCGATAGCCAGGCTGAGCTGGTCTTCCGGCACAACCACGGTTGCGGTTTTATTGGCAGCTGTCCTGTCGGTCAGGTAAACACCGACCACGCGGGCAGGACTGATGGCTTTTTGTATGAATATGGCAGCGTCGTTATTCCATTCAATCACGTCGATTTTCTCGTCGTGTAATTCACGCACAATCGCCTGGATGCGTACACCCCGCACGCCGACACAGGCGCCAACCGGGTCGATCCCTTGCTGGGTGGCAGAAACAGCTACTTTGGCGCGTTCGCCCGGCTCGCGGGCGATGGAGCGGATTTCAACCACACCGTGGTAAATCTCAGGTACTTCAGTTTCCAGCAGCCGGCGCAGGAAGTCGCGGTGGGTGCGTGAAAGGATGATTTGCGGTCCGCGATTGCTGTCTTTGACTTCAGCAACCAGGGCGCGGGTGCGGTCGTGGACGTGAAACCGTTCTCCGGGGATCATATCTTTACGCTGCATAGATCCCTCGGCGCGTAATTCGAGGCCGATGGTTAACCCCTGGGCGTTGACTGCCTGCACCACACCGCTGACAATCTCACCTACTTCCTTCTGGTAGTAGTTTAATTGCGCCTGGCGTTCAGCATCGCGGATACGCTGCTGGATGACCTGGCGGGCTGTCTGGGCGGCTACCCTGCCCAGGTTTGGGGGTGTGCTGTCTACCAGGATCATGTCGCCCAACTGTACATCCGGATTAACTAGCCTGGCATCTTCCAAGAGGACTTCTGTCCGTTCATCCTGGATATCTTCGACCACTTCTTTTTCAGCGAAGATGGACATTTTGCCCGTCTCAGCGTCAATTTTTGCTTCAACGTTCTGGCCCGCAGAGGCATTCACCTCGCGGCGGTATGAGGCAACCAGGGCGGATTCCAACGCCTGGAGAATGATCTCCTTGGGGAGCCCTTTTTCCTCGATGACTTCATTGAACGCTAGAAAAAATTCGTTCTTCATCCTTACCTTACTCCAAATATTTATGACCTGTGTATGTTAATTATGCAGAAAAGTGGGGGTTGCCCACTTTTCGATGCGCTCAATATTGAATTCCAGTAACGATGTTAATATACCACAACGTTATTTGTTTTTCAAGAGAAAAAGGTTTCACTGATGTGAGGGAGTCGGCGAAACGGCGTTCGCTACTTATAAGTAATTGATTAACCACGCTTCGTGAAATTATGCACCAGCAGTTGTGTTAAAATGTCAACGAAAATAACATCGAGGAGAGTATGGACAAATCATCCCATTGGTGGAAGGGTGGAGTTATTTATCAAATTTACCCACGCTCGTTTGCCGACAGCAATGGAGACGGGGTTGGTGACCTGCAGGGGATCATTTCGCGGCTTGGTTACTTGCAGGAATTGGGTGTGGACGCCATCTGGCTTTCGCCAGTCTATCCCTCGCCAATGGTTGATTTCGGGTACGATGTTTCCGATTATTGTGCAATCGACCCACTCTTCGGTAGCCTGGATGACTTTGATATCCTGATTCGAGAGGCACATTCACGCAAGATTCGGGTCATCATGGACCTGGTGCTCAACCATTCCTCGGACCAGCACCCGTGGTTCCTGGAAAGCCGTTCCAGCAGGGAGAACCCGCGCCGCGACTGGTACATCTGGCGGGATAGTAAACCGGGTGGGAAACGCCCTAACAACTGGGCCTCGATCTTTGGCGGTTGGGCTTGGGATTATGATAAAACCACCAGCCAGTATTACTACCATATGTTCTGCCCGCAGCAGCCGGATCTGAACTGGCGGAACCCGCAGGTCCGGGCAGCCATGATGGAGGTTTTCCGGTTCTGGATGGACCGCGGCGTGGATGGTTTCCGGCTGGATGTTTTTAACCAGTATTTCAAGGATGCCCAATTCAGGGATAATCCACAAAAAGCGGGCATTCGTCCTTTTGAAAGACAGCTACACATTTATGATACAGACCAGCCTGAAATGATAGGCGTTGTTAAAGAGATCCGCCAGGTGACGGATGCCTATCCGGAACGCTATGTGGTGGGTGAAAGTTTCCTGGTGGGACCGGAAGGGGCAGCCAAATACATGGGCGATGGAAAGCTGCATGCCGCTTTCAACTTTGAGCTGCTCAACTGCCCCTGGGATGCCGGCCGGATGCAGGCTGCATTGCAGCGTTGGGAGAACGCACTGGGTGAGGATGCCTGGCCGACGCTTGTGCTAAACAATCACGATAACAAGCGGTCTTCCAGCCGGTACCGGACAGGCGAGAATGACGATCGCAACAAAGCTGCCGCGGTGCTGCTGCTAACAGCTCGGGGAACGCCTTATCTGTATTATGGTGAAGAGATCGGAATGCGCAACATCCGTGTGCCGTACAGCCAGATCCAGGACCCGCCTGGTAAGCGCTATTTTCCTTTCTTTCCAACCCGCGATGCCTGCCGCAGCCCGATGCAATGGGATAACAGTCCGCAATCCGGTTTCAGCAGCAGCGCCCCCTGGATGGCAGTGCATCCCGATTACCCGTACCGCAATGCGGCTGACCAGCGGGATGACCCGGAATCCCTTTACAATGTCTACCGTAAATTGATTGCGCTCCGCAAGGAACACAAAGCCCTGCAGGAAGGGCTGTATATGCCGCTGACTTTCGAGCCAAAGACGTTGATGGCGTACCTGCGGCAAACGAAGGATGAAATGCTCCTGGTGGCAATCAACTTTGGCCGCAAAACTGTCCGGTTGTTCCTCGGCAGCGATCTGGCGGGGAAGAATTGGAACCTGCTGCTTTCTACCAGGCGTGAAAAACTTGAACAACCAGAAGGCAATGCCATACGCTTGCTGGGAAACGAAGCCCTGATTGTTGATTTGGGTTAGGCGCATAGTACTTCAGCTTGTGTATTGCCACCCCATGCGGACTCCAGTTGAGTGTGATTCATTGGAAGCAATAATCGATCCATCGGTGGCAGTAAAGGCTTTTAGGACACATTTTGGGGTTGAGCCGCGATCTGAGAACAGCGGCAGCCGTCATCCAAAAGTGATAGCAGCCCTGTATTTATTCGGACGCAATTAGGACTTCAGATCAACTGTAATGAGATTGAAAAAAAGAATCCAGAAGGAGTTTTACTTCCGGTGATTAAATTGGGCTGAATGGCCAGGCTATATAATTTTTTCAGTTCGCAAAAAATTACACATCCAGGTTGCGCACGTCGCGGGCGTGGGTCTGGATAAACTTGGTACGGGGCGGGACAGCGGAACCCATCAACATATCAAAGGTATGGTCTGCTGCGGCAGCATCCTCGATGGTTACCTGCAGCAGGGTGCGTGCAGAAGGGTCCATGGTGGTCTCCCACAACTGCTGGGGATTCATTTCACCCAACCCTTTATAGCGGCTGATGCCGGCTTTATCGGCTGCATTGCCCAACTCCTTCATGATCTGGTCCTTCTCCTGCTCGGTGTAAGCATAACGGATGGAGTTGCGGTGTGAAATGCGGTAGAGCGGCGGCTGGGCAATGAATATATGGCCTTCCTCGATCAGGCTGGGCATATAGCGGAAGAAGAAGGTCAGCAGCAGGGTGCGGATATGCGATCCGTCCACATCAGCATCGGTCATGATGATGATGCGCCCGTAGCGTAGATTGGAAAGGTCGATGGAGTCGCCGATTCCAATCCCGATAGCTGATATGAGCGCCTTGACTTCATTGTTCCCCAAAATCTTATCCAGCCGGGCGCGTTCCGTGTTGAGGATTTTTCCGCGCAACGGAAGGATAGCCTGGAAATGGCGGTCGCGTCCCTGTTTGGCGGATCCGCCTGCGCTGTCTCCCTCAACGATGTACAACTCGGTTTTATTGGGATCACGCTCAGAACAATCTGCCAGCTTGCCTGGCAGGGTAAGGCTTTCGAGCGCAGATTTGCGGATCACCAGGTCGCGGGCTTTACGGGCGGCATCGCGTGCCCGGGCAGAGGTAAGGCATTTCTGGATGATATTCTTTGCTTCTGAAGGATTCTCTTCCAGGTAGGTGTTGAACCTTTCCAGCACCACCTGCTGGACGTAGGTCTGCACCTCGGGGTTCATCAATTTGACCTTGGTTTGCGATTCAAATTGCGGGTCCGGATGTTTAATGCTGACAATGGCGGTCAAACCCTCGCGGGTATCATCGCCGGTAAAGTTGGGGTCTGCATCCTTGAGCAGCCCGGAACGGCGGGCATAATCATTGATCGAACGGGTGATTGCCGTGCGCAAGCCGGTCATGTGCGTGCCGCCGTCGATCGTGTTGATCGTGTTGGCAAAGGAGTAAATCGACTCAGAGTATGCGTCGGTGAACTGCACCGCCGCTTCCACACCGATGTTTTCGATCTCTTTACTGGCATACACAACCGGATGAAGCACTTCGCGGTCTCGGTTGAGGTAACGCACAAATGATTTTATGCCGCCTTCAAAATAGAAGGACATTTCATGCTGGCTGCGCTCATCCAGCAAGTTAAGGTGCACTTTGCTGGTTACAAAAGCCATCTCGCGAAAGCGCTGCACCAGGGTGTCGAACTTGAAGTCAATATCGTCCTTGAATATTTCCCGATCGAATTTGAAGGTAGTTGTGGTTCCGTGGTCTTTCGGGTCTGCCTTGCCAATCACTTTTACCGGTTCCACCGGACGGCCGCGCTCATACCGCTGGAAATGGATTTGCCCGTCGCGGCGAACCCGTACCTCGCACCATTCTGAAAGGGCGTTCACAGCGGATACTCCTACACCGTGTAAACCGCCGGAGACTTTATATGAACCGCTGCCGAATTTTCCTCCTGCATGCAGGATGGTCATAACAACTTCGAGGGCAGATTTCTTCTTTTCCGGGTGGATGTCGACCGGAATACCGCGCCCGTTATCCTGTACTGTTACGCTTGAATCGGCATGGATGGTTACTTTGATATGGTCGCAAACCCCAGCCAGGGCTTCATCAATCGAGTTGTCAACCACTTCATACACCAGGTGGTGCAGAGCTTTCTGGTCAGTTCCGCCAACGTACATACCCGGGCGCCGGCGGACTGCTTCCAGCCCTTCCAGGACGGTAATATCACTTGCTGAATAATGCGCGTTTCCTTCAGATGTCACAAAATCCTCCCGTTATTGCCAACGGATGAACTGGCAATGTTCTGCTGTCGTGACTTCATCCAGATAAGGCCGTCACGGTAATAAATATAAGTGGCTGCTAGCATAGCTGTGCTGACAAATGCGTTGCCCAGTATGCCGACCAGTGCCATCCAGCTGGTTGGAGGCGGGAAGCGCCAGATGATTTTTAACCCCTCACTGATCAAAATGATCATCAGCAGGAAGATACTTGTACCCGGCAGGTGAAAGCGCACCATACGCACGCTGGTAAGCAAAGCAGACATGGCATTTTGCTGGCTGAAGTAAATTCCATGGGGGGCAAATACCATTGGTACTATCAACCAGAGCAGGAACACGATAATCATAAACAGGACTATCTGGGCGATCATCGGGCTGAGAAGGGTCAGGAAGGAGAAAGCCAATGTGAGTGGAACCGCGATAAGCAGCCCCAGGAGAAGAAGGATGAGCGCCAGTAACACTGTCTGGCTGTAATGCCAGATGATCGGGCGCAGTTTATGATCAGAAAGGTTTTCACCCGTATACTTTGCCATCTCACGGAAGAACACGGTCCCCAGGAACAAACCCGCCAGGGTGATCACCAGGGCGGAGAGCAATACCAGTCCAATGGTTTGGACTTCAAAAAGGGCGGGAGTTCCCAGGGGATTTACGGCTGGAGACGAGGAAGAAAACAGGCTGAACACGCCAACCGGGTAGGTGCGCAGAAAGGTAAAAAGATTAAATTGCTCAAGGATGGCCATGTAAAATTCGCGGATCGCATCGGCATTTGCATCCAGCTGTGCCTGGTAAAACGTCCCCAGCTGGCGCAGCATGTCTTGCACGACCGGTTCCAGCAGCGATTTGACCCGCAGGTGCGGGCCGAACCAAAAGAACAGGTCCAGGGCGATCGGCAGTATGATGATGTAAATATGGTTTGCCACCAGGTTAAAACCGGCCGTAATAGCCTGTACCATCCTGGGGGGAGTGACGTTGGGTCTTGCAGTTGGCTCGTTCATATAAAAAATAATTGTACCACGCCCACGTCTTTGCTGGAACGCAGCATCCGGCAGGACGCCTGTTCAGCTTGTACCCAGGCATGTTGAAAGGTAAAATGATGCTATGAACCAGCCTGGACACCTGCCAAGCGCAGACCGTTTGAGTGTGATCACCGCCATCCTTTTCCTGGTGTATGCCCTGGCATCGCTGGTCAATCTGCCCATACAGGAGATCACTATCCAGGCTTTTGGTTCGGTGTACCCGTTGCAGTTGAACCTGGCTTCGATTGTCGCATTTATGGTGGCTATCCTGGCCGGGTTGGGGGCAGACTGGCTTTTACGCGGCCATCCCGGGTTAAAGAAGCAGAGTACCACCCAGTATTTGCTTATCCCCGCCATGACTGCCTGGGTATTGGGAGTAACCTTGAACACCTTGCGCTTGAGCCCGCAATGGTGGCTGATATTTGCGCTTGGGATGCTGCTCCAGGTGGTTGTTTATACCGCGGAGTACATCATTGTTGACCTGTCTGATATCCGCCACATCCCGGCTGTGATGGTCTTAATTGCCGTTTCTTTTGCACTTTTCCTGATCCTGGCAACAACTGTGGATGCTTCAAATGCCCGCCTGTATGTCCTCTTCCCCGCTGTGGTAACAGCCATGTTTCTCGTCAGTCTGCGGACCCTCTACCTGCGGCTGGATGGGCGCTGGTGTTTCGCCTGGTCGATTGCTATCGCTTTGATCGTGGGGCAGATCGCATTGGGATTGCATTACCTGCCCATAGGTTCATTAACCTTCGGGCTTATCCTGGCCGGGTCGGGCTATGCATTAACCAGCCTGGCTGCCGGAATTGAATCACAGAACAAGGGTATTCAACTCTGGCTGGAACCTGGTGTAATGTTTACTTTGATTGCAGTCCTGGCCCTGGTGTTGCTATAGGCATCTGCCCATGAACGAATTGGAAATGAAAATGGTCGACCTCGAACAGGTTCAGGATGCCATTACTGCTGTTCTGCCTGAAGAAGGCTGCGGGTTGCTTTTAGGAAAGGGGGGAACCGTGGAAAAGGTTATTGCTGTGGAAAATGATCTGCACAGCCCGGTGACCTTCCGTATGAATCCACAAGCCCAGCTGGATGCTTTGATCCTGGCGGAAGATTTGGGACTGGAGATCACAGGGATTTTTCATTCACACCCAGGCGGTCCAGACCACCCTTCGCAGACAGATATCTCCCATTTTTTCTACCCGGGCAGCGCTGCAGTTATCCTGTCACCCTCAGGGAATGGGTGGCAATGCAAGGCATTTATCATTGAAGCCGGGTCGTACCGCGAAATACGTGTATCCATCCTCCGATAACCGGCAGGCATAATCAGGAGAAATAAAACCTTCCAGTGAACAGAACTGGAAGTTTTACTTTGTTAATTACCGGGTAAGACTACTAGATTGTCAGCATATCCTCATCAGCGGTGTACTGGCGCAGCAGGTGGCGCAAGTTGCGGCGGTGAAGCTCACCAGCCAGTCCTGCCAGCAGCACGCGGCTTTTCCCGCAGCTGTCGATATCGGCTTTTTCCAGTTCGCTTTCCGGATCACGACGGCGTGAGGCTGTTTTGGCAGCTTTGCGGATGGCGGCCAGGTATGCCAGGTTTTCTTTAACGGCATCATCAATTTCACCGCGCAGGATTATGTCGCCGTGACCCTGCACGATGTTTTCCAAACCCATGCGCCCGATGTGCTTGATGGTGGCGGTCAGGTCTTCCAGATTGCCATCTACTATATACGGCAGGGGCATGAAGGAATCGCCTGCAAAAAGCACCCTGTCTTCCTCCACCAGCACCATGATCCCATCCTGGCTATGCCCAGGTGCATTCATAAGGATCAGGTTCTTCTTGCCAACCCGCAGGTTCAATTCTCCGCTGTCGAAGGTCATGTGAGGGAGAATAATGCGTGTGTGCTGGAAACTGGGGTTCTGCCGGCGGGCTGTTTCCAGGGCGGCCGGAGCCCGTTCAGCCAGGGCGACCCGGGTTGCCTCGCTGGAAACAACAGTGGCATTGGGAAAATAGGAGTTCCCCCAGGAATGGTCTGCATGGTAATGCGTGTTGATCACGTACCGGACAGGTACTGCCAGTTCTTCTTCGATATACGTGCGCATTGCCAGTGTCTCTTCGGGCATGGCAAGCGTATCGATTACTACCGCCCATTGCGGACCAGTGATAACCCCGGCGGTTACCTGTGCATATATTTCACTTTGAAACCAAAAAACATTTTCTGAAACACGTTCGCGCTGCATTTACACCTGGATGAATTGTGATAATTTTAGAGAAAGAATAGCATAATTTGACCTAAAAGTCAAAAATCCGGTATGTGGGGGAACGTTAACACTTTTATTAGCAATTTTTACTTAAATTCATTTATCAGCGACATAGCTGCTTCTATTGTGTTATATAATACGTTAACGTATCAATCAACTGCCTGAGCAATCCAATTTGGAGGACAAATGAAACGCCTGATTTTTCTTGTTGTTGTGCTGACCTTCGCACTGGCACTGGTGGGATGTAAACCGGTTACCAATCACCTGGATGACATTAAAACCGCCGGAAAAATTGTTGTGGGAACTTCTGCAGACTACCCGCCCTTTGAATTCGTGGATGAAGCCGGAAACATGACAGGCTTTGATGTTGACCTGATGAACGAAATAGGCAAGCGCATGGGTGTAACCGTCGAGTGGACGGACATGCCGTTTGACAGCCTGATTGCTTCCGTTCAGGAAAAGAAGCTGGATGCATCAATCGCTGCCTTTAATTACGATGAAGACCGCGATAAGACTGTAGATTTCTCGGACGCCTACTATACCAGCGAAGATGCATTTGTTGTGCTGGAAAGCTTTGCAGGCGACCTGTCCGTCCCTGAGAACCTCGCCAACTTCAAGGTGGGTGCCCAATCCGGTACCACCCAGGAAGGCTGGATCAATGACAACCTGGTGACGCCCGGCTTGCTGGATGCTGCCAATTTCATGAGCTACGAACGGGTAGACCAGGCAGCCCTGGACCTGCAGGCTGGCAGGATCGAAGTGCTGATGGCTGATTATGTACCTGCACAGGCAATTGTCAGCCAGTTTGGCGGGATGAAGATTGTATATCACGGTGTGCTTTCCACCGGTCCGGTAAACATTGTACTTCGGGAAGGCGATGCTGATCTCCAGGCTGAAGTGAACCGCATCATCAAAGAATTGCAGGATGAAGGGTTCATTGAGGAGCTGGCAAAGAAATATTTTAGCGAGTAACATTGGCTTGATGGAATCAGGGGATAACGCTGGTCTTACACGAGAGCGGTGTTATCCCCTAGGTTTTTATATGGGCAAGGCGGAATCAATCCGATCCTGAAACAGGAGGCGATAGGGAATGGATGTTGCCAGCTTTCTGAAATACATTGCATCAGGAACTGCATATACCATAGCAGTGACCTTGATCGCTCTTCCTTCAGGGCTGGTGATTGGCACGCTGTTTGCGCTGGCAAATGTTTATGGGGGAAAGGTTATTCAACGCCTGACCGCGCTTTACAGCACGATAATGCGCGGCTTGCCGCCGATTGTACTGCTTTTCATCCTCTACTTTATCGTTTCGGGAAGCATCAATCTCTCACCTTTTTGGGCAGGTTCGATATCGCTTGGGATTGTTACCAGCGCTTACCAGATGGAAATCATTCGGGGGGCGATCCTTTCTGTAAGCGGCGGGCAGATGATGGCTGCGCGCGCAATTGGGATGAACAAAATACAGGCGATCCGCTACATCATTCTGCCGCAGACCGTCCGGCTGGCGATACCGCCCTGGTCGAATGAGGCCGCAATTGTCATAAAAGATTCTTCACTGGTTTATGCCCTGGGAGTGCCTGAAATCCTGCGCAGGGCTCAGCTTATCAGTGCCAGCACACAGGAACCCTTCCTGGCATTCACTGCTGCAGCATTGATCTATTTCATCCTGGTGTTTGTTACCAACCGTTCACTGGATGCGCTTGAGCGCCGGCTGCGCATCCCTGCGAATCCATGACCGGGAGGCAGGTATGTCGCAACCAATCCTTACCATTAAGAACCTGACAAAAAAATACGGAGAAAATGTCGTCTTCCATGACATTAACCTTTCCGTTAATGAAGGCGACACCATTGTGATCATTGGACCGAGCGGGACAGGGAAAAGCACCCTGCTGCGCTGCATTAATCTGCTTACACGATCGGATGCAGGGGAAATTTGGCTGGACGACAAAGAAATCACCTGTAAAGAGTGTGATGAGGACAAGGTGCGGCAGCATATCGGGATGGTTTTCCAGAATTTCCTGCTGTTCAACCACCTGACTGCGCTGGAAAATGTGCGCCTGGGACTGACCCGGGTGAAGCACATGAATCCTGCAGATGCACAGTTAAAAGCCATGCAGGAATTAGAACGTGTGGGTTTGCAAGACCGGGCAGGGCATTACCCCGGGCAGCTCTCTGGAGGGCAGCAGCAGCGGGTAGCGATTGCACGCGCCCTTGCAATGGACCCGCGGGTGATGTTATTTGACGAACCAACTTCAGCGCTTGACCCCGAATTAATCGGCGAAGTGCTTGAAGTAATGCGCAAACTTGCATTAGAAGGCATGACCATGCTGGTTGTGACGCACGAAATGGGCTTTGCACGCGAGGTTGCGGACCGGATCGTGTTCCTGGAGAAGGGCAGTATCGTGGAAGAAGGTTCACCTAATGACCTCTTCTATCATCCCAAGAATGAGCGCACACGCGAATTCCTGTGGAAGATCACTGAGTTGTACGGGAAAAAGGATACAGAGCAAGGAAATGGTTAGCTGGTTCAACATCTTTAGGGAGTATCTGCCCAGCTTTCTGCAGGGTGCTGCAGTCACCCTTGAGTTGACTGCAGTAGGCCTGCTGATCGGCTTTGTGCTTGGGTTGGGACTGGCGGTTGCAAGAACCTACGGCCCAAAGTGGCTGAGGGTGATTGCCATCGGCTATCTTGAGCTGTTTCGCGGCACCCCGCTCCTGGTGCAGCTCTTCCTGATCTATTATGGTCTGCCGTCCCTGGGGTTGACCCTTTCCCAAACCCTTTCCGCTTACCTGGCGCTGGGGTTGAACAGCGCTGCTTACCAGGCCGAATACTTCCGGGGGGCAATCCAGTCCATTGGCGAATCGCAAATGACAGCGGGGCGTGCGATCGGCTTGTCGCGCTGGAAGACGATCTGGTACGTCATCCTGCCCCAGGCGCTCAGGCTGGTGATCCCGGCCTGGTCAAACGAACCGATTTCACTGTTGAAGACCACGGCGGTCGTCTTCCTGATCGCTGTACAGGACCTGATGGCAAAGGCCAAGCGTGCTGCCACCGACACATACGATCCAATCAGCAGCTACCTGGCTGTGGCTGTGGTTTACCTGGTTATGGTGTTTATTCTGAATGAAGTCCTGAAATACCTGGAGCGGAAAAGCCGCATCCCGGGATTTGAAATGGAATCAAAAAAGACCTGAGTATTCTTTCACCAGCCGCATAAGCACCGGCAGGTCAATATTGCTACCGCTGATAACCACTGTAGCCGGACCGTCCGGCACGACTTTGCCTGACAGCAGGGCAGCAACGCCAACTGCGCCTGATCCTTCGACAATCAGGTGGTGCTCCTTGTAGAGAAAAACAATTGCCTTGCCGATTTCTTCCTCGCTGACCAATGCAGTATGGTCAACCAGCTGCTGGCATAGAGAAAAAGTGTACTGGTTGGTGATCCCCAGGCCGCCTTTCAATCCATCTGCAAGGGTTTCCTCTTCCGGCATTGTGAGCACATTGCCTGCTTCCAGGCTGCGAACCATGACCGGAGCCCTTTCCATGCTGACCCCCCAAATGGAGGCTGGCGGGTTCTGGTTTCTGGCAACGATCCCAATCCCGGAACCCATTCCGCCGCCTGAAAGTGGGAAAATGATGTGGCGGGTGGCTGGAACATCCTCAAATATTTCTAAGGCAATTGTTCCCTGTCCTGCAATGATTTGCAAGTTATCAAATGAAGGGATGTGTACCAGGTTGTGTATCCGTTCATATTCAGCGGCTGCAGCTTCGGCTTCATCGTAACAATCTCCGGTTACCATGGTTACTGCACCGGTTTTCCGGATCGCTTCGACCTTGTTGATGGGTGTATGAACCGACAAGAAAATGGTTGCAGGGATCCCCAACCGGGCAGCAGTGTATGCCAGTGCCCGGCCGTGATTGCCGCTGGATACGGTGATCACCCCGCGCTGCTTTTCCTCAGGGCTGAGCTGCAGCAGCCGGTTGGTTGCCCCACGTATTTTAAAGGAACCTGTCGGCTGCAGGCATTCCAGTTTAAGAAATACTGGTGCTGCGCATTTTTCGGAAAGATAGCGGGATGGAATGAGAGGGGTGTGCAGAATGTAAGGGTTGATGCGCTGGCTGGCAGCCTGAATATCATCAACTGTTACTGGCATACGGGTATCTGGATGCGTCATTGGGTACCTGCGAAAAGTTATGTTGTAAATTATAAACTTCTTTTGAAAAAGCAGCTTGACCTTCCATGTTAGAATAAATGTAAGGTTACCCTATGGAAACGAAACCCTCTCTTGCCCTGGTGACAGGTGCCGCCCGCAGGCTGGGAAAAGCGATCGCGCTTGGACTTGCTCAAGAAGGCTATGCAATCGGCCTGCACTTTAACCGCTCTGAAAATGAGGCTGAAGAAACTGCCCGGACGATCAAAGAACAAGGTGTGCCGGTTTTCCTTTTTCAGGCAGATTTAGGCGATCCTGTCCAGATAAAATCAATGTTTTTAGAAGTTGATGCGGCCGGACTTGACCTGAAGGTGCTTATCAATTCTGCTTCTATCATGAAACCCGGTAAGGTTGGGCACATTTCGCCTGAAGACTGGGATGAAACCATAAATATCAACCTGCGCGCGCCGCTGCTGTGCAGCCAGGAAGCTGCCAGCCGAATGCACGCTGGCGGGATAATTATTAACATGACAGATACCGGGGCAAGTAAAACCTGGACTAATTTTAGCGCCTACACCGTAAGCAAAGCGGGGCTTGTAACGCTCACCAGGCTGAGTGCCAGGGCTTTTGCACCGGCTGTCAGGGTGAACGCAATTGCTCCGGGTTTAATACTGCCCTCACCAGATACATCACCGGAGGAATGGGAAAAGCTTGTCAATAAAGTGCCAGTCCGAAAGGCAGGCAGTGAGCAGGACATTGTCAGGACGGTGCTTTTTCTGGTCAAGAACGGGTATATTACTGGAGAGATCGTCCATGTTGACGGCGGGTACGGGTTAGTATGAACAGCGATAAACAAAAAAGACTCCCGTCAGGTCTGGCTGGATGGATGATGTATTATTCCCGCCCTTGGACCCTACTTGCAGGTGCTGCATTTTCGTTCCTGGGGATCGGGGTGCTGGATTACCTGGGCCCGGGTGTGGATTGGGATATCTTCTGGCTTGGGCTTGTGCTTGTTTTGAGTTTGCAAGTTAGCAGCTCTTACCTGAAGGCCCACTTCGACCAGATTGATGTGACCTACAAAGGGAAATGGATTGTTGCCCAAAACCCCGAAACAGAAGGCTTTATCAAGCTGCCGCGCCAGATATTCCTGCTGGCCGGGTTAACCGCCCTCACGGCAGCTGCAGTTTGTATTGTCATTCTGGGAAGTATTCACAGGTTATCGGGCGGGACGTATGTCCTGCTCGGGATTGCTTTCTTGATCGCGCTATTCTTCGGTGTTCCGCCAATCCGGCTGGCATATACCGGTTGGGGAGAGATAAGCCAGGCAGTCCTGCTGGCTGTGGTGATTCCTGCCCTGTCTTACTTGCTGCAAACCGGGGAATTGAACCGGGTTTTATCCATGCTGACCTTTCCCCTGGCGCTGCTGGTGCTGGCGCTATTCCTGGCGCAATCGTTTGAACACTATGGAAAAGGCAGCTACCTGGAACGCGGCAGCTTGCTGGAAAGGATCAACTGGCAGAAGGGGTCTTTTGTCCATAATATCCTGGTACTGGCAGCATACCTGCTTGTCATGCTGGCAGCATTGATGGGGCAGCCCTGGGCGCTGATCTGGCCGATGCTGCTCAGTCTGCCTTTTGCCGCTTTCCAGGTGTTCCAGATGGTGCGCATTACCAGCGGCGCCAAACCAGACTGGCGGCTGCTGCGCCTGACTTCATTTGCCACAGCAGCGGTAACGCTGTACTCCATAATTATTACATTATTCACAGGATGACCATGCCGGAATTTCTCACCTTGCAACCACCTGAACAGTCATTTACGCTCTTGCTGAACAACCTTCCCGAGTTCCACCCAGGCATTGAGGTTGTCCCGGTTGTAACCGCGTTGAACCGTGTTACTGCTGAGGCGATCAATTCCCCGGAAGACAGCCCGCCGTTCCACCGCAGCACGGTCGATGGGTATGCGGTGAAGGCTGCCGATTCTTTCGGTGCCAGTGACAGCTTGCCAGCTTTTTTTCGCCTGGTTGGAGAGGTACCCATGGGTGCCATGCCGGAGTTTGCGGTCGAACCAGGTGAGGCGGCTTTAATCCACACCGGTGGTGCACTGCCTGAAGGGACCGACGCGGTTGTGATGCTGGAACACACCCAGTTGTTGCCGCCTCAGGATCTGGAAGTGTACAAAGCAGCCGGGTTGCACGAAAATGTTGTCCGTAAAGGGGAAGACTTGAAGACTGGTGACCTGGTTTTTCCAGCAGGGATCAAGCTTGGGCCAGCCCAGATCGGCGGCTTGCTGGCGCTGGGTATTGAAAAGGTTAAAGCCTACCGGCAGCCAAGGGTGGCGATCCTCTCCTCAGGCGATGAAGTGGTTCCGCCTGAGGTAACACCCCGGCCAGGCCAGGTGCGGGATATCAACAGTTACTCACTTGCAGCGCTGGTAACCAGGTATGGCGGCCTGCCGGAAGTGAAAGGGATTGTCCCGGATGATCCAGATATCCTGGAAGATATGCTCAAGCAAGCCCTTACTGAGGCTGACCTGGTGGTTATCACCGCAGGTTCATCGGCAAGCACCCGCGACCTGACATCCGAAGTGATCAACCGCTGCGGCAAACCGGGTGTGATGGTGCATGGCATCAACATCAAACCCGGCAAACCGACCATTTTCGCAGTGTGTGATGGTAAACCGGTAGTCGGTTTGCCCGGCAACCCGGTCAGTGCGCTGGTGATTGCACACCTGTTTGTCAGCAGGCTGGTTAGCCGGCTGGCTGGGCTGAACATCAGCCTGCCTTCTGCAGGATACCAGGCTGTCCTTACTACAAACATTGCCTCCCAGGCTGGCAGGGAAGACTGGATCCCGGTAACCCTGCGGCAAGGGGATGGCAGGCTTGTTGCTGACCCGATTTTTTTTAAAAGCAGTTTGATTTTTACCCTGGCCGGGGCTGACGGGCTGGCTTTCATCCAGGCTGATGCCACCGGGCTGAATGCCGGCGACCAGGTTTTTGTTTTGCCTCTCTAAACAGGAAGAACACATGAGCGGTGTTTACTTACATGATATTCCTTTAGATACTGCATGGAATGCTTTGACAAGTATGCTTCAGCAGGCTGGTCTCTGGCAGGTGCTGGGAAAAGAACAGGTTCTGCTAGATGAACAGGCTACAGGAAGGGTGCTGGCAGAGCCTGTTTGGGCACAAATCTCCTCCCCCCATTACCATGCTTCGGCAATGGACGGTTTTGCGCTGCGGGCAGAAGATACAACAGGAGCCATGCCTACCAGCCCGGTGGACCTGGTGCTGGGCGGGCAAGCTGTTTATGTGGATACCGGCGATCCGCTGCCAGGTTGGGCGAATGCAGTGGTGCCGATTGAAAACATAGAACCGCTTAACTCCGGCGGGCAATCCATTGCGATGACCCGGTCGCCGTATGCCCTGCGTTTGAGGGCAGCCCTGACTCCCTGGATGCACGTCCGCCCGATGGGTGAGGATATCGTCGCCACAGAACTGGTGTTGCCAGCCGGGCATATCCTGCGTCCTGTAGATTTGGGGGCTATTGCAGGGGCAGGTTTTGAACAGGTTATGGTTTCACGCAAACCGAAGGTGGGAATCATCCCAACTGGCACAGAACTGGTGCCGGTTGGCACCAAAGTAAAAGCCGGAGATATTATTGAGTACAACAGCATTGTACTGGCAGCCCAGGTAAGAGGCTGGGGCGGTGAACCGAAGCGTTACCCAATCGTGCCGGATATCTATGACCGGATTGCAGCCCAGGTTCGTCAGGCTGCTTTAGAAAATGACCTGGTGCTGATAAATGCCGGTTCATCCGCAGGTTCGGAAGATTTTTCAGCCCGGATTGTTGAGGACCTTGGCGAGCTGCTCTTTCATGGTGTGGCTGTACGCCCAGGTCACCCGGTTATAGCCGGCCTGATCCATGAGACCGGAACCGGCAAAAAAACCCCTGTGTTTGGTGTACCCGGTTACCCGGTCTCCTGTGCATTGACGGGGGAGATCTTTATCCAGCCTTTACTCAACAAATGGCTGGGCATCCCGCCAATCAAGGCACAGGAAGTGGAAGCGCGCATAACCCGCAAGGTGGCTTCACCGGCAGGCGATGATGACTTCGTGAGGGTGGTGCTGGGCAGGGTAGGGGAAGAATTGCTGGCAGCGCCGCTGACGCGCGGGGCAGGGGTGATTACCTCATTGGTGCGGGCAGACGGTTTGATGCTGCTGCCGCGCGGAACCCAGGGGGTAGAACCTGGTACAAAAGTAAAGGTGCGCCTGTACAGGTCTCCACAGGCGCTTGAAGAGACCATTTTCTGTATTGGTTCGCACGATATGAGCCTGGACTTGGTGGCACAGGAATTGGAACTAAAAAGCCGCAGGCTGGTTTCTGCCAATGTAGGCAGCCTGGGCGGCTTGCTGGCGGTGCGCCGGAACGAAACCCACATGGCTGGAACTCACTTGCTGGACGAAGAGACTGGGGAGTATAACCTGAGTTACATATCCCGCTACCTGCCGGACACGCCTGTAAAGCTTGTAACGTGGGTAGAGCGCGAGCAGGGGCTAATTATCTTGCCGGGCAATCCGAAGAAAATCACAGCACTGCAGGACCTTGTCAGGGCTGATGTGAGGTTCAGCAACCGCCAGCGCGGGGCGGGAACACGGGTATTGCTGGATTATCACCTGAAGCAAGCCGGACTGGACAGCAGCCAGGTTCAGGGGTACGAACAGGAAGAATATACCCACCTGGCTGTCGCAGCAGCGGTCGCATCCGGCAGGGCGGATTGCGGACTGGGAGTGACTGCCGCAGCGAGCGCCCTGAACCTGGATTTCATCCCGCTTTACCAGGAACGGTACGATCTGTGTATCCCTCAACTATTCTTCAACAGCAGCCTGTTGGCACCGGTTTTTGACCTGATGCACAGCAGCGATTTCAAGGCCAGGGTAGCAGCCATGCCGGGCTATACCGTGACGCGTATGGGCGAGGTTGTCCTGTGACAGGATACAAGCATTGTAAAGTTATATATATTTCTAATATGCACTTGATAGAATTCGGAAAGACTGGAGGACAAGATGATATTACCTGAGTACAGTATCGCACCTGACTTTACACTGCCCGATGAAAACGGGTTAGAACGCTCCTTGAAAGACTACCGCGGGAAATGGGTTGTGCTCTATTTCTACCCTAAGGATGATACCCCAGGATGCACAGCCGAAGCATGCAATTTCCGGGATGATTACAGCGCTTATGAGAAAGCAGGTGTTACCATCCTCGGTGTAAGCAAAGACAGCCCAACATCACATGCCAAGTTCAAAACCAAGTACCAGCTTCCTTTCAGCCTGTTGGCGGATGAGGAACATAAGGTTGCTGACCAGTACGGGGTTTGGGGCCGTAAGAAGTACATGGGGAAGGAATATGACGGCATGTTCAGGACGACTTACCTGATCGACCCTGATGGGAAGATCGTGAAGGTGTTCGAAAACGTCAAACCGGCTGACCACAGTGCAGAAGTGCTGGCAGCAATAAAGTAGAACTTAAGAAGAGTTTTGCAGGATATGGAGTAATTAATAATTCAGGGATGCAATGACTCTCAAAAGAGTTATTGCTTCCCTGTTATTAAGCAGTTACTGGATAGTAAGCAGGATTTTACCGCTTTGCCAGAGGTCTTCCAGTGCGTAGTATTTGCGCTGGTCGGCAAAGAAAATATGAATGACAATATCATCCAGGTCGATCAGTACCCATCCATTTTCAGCTTTGCCTTCCATTTTCCCATGGATCTTGAATTTATTCCTGACTTCCTCAAGGATAAAATCCCCCAGGCTTTTAAGCATCCGGTCGCTGGTTCCGGAACAAATAATGAAATAATCTGTAAATTGGGCGGCTGTACTGACATCCATCAGGACTATATTTTCCGCTTTCTTTTCTTCCAAGGCATCCACGATTGCATGGGCTATCTCAAGTGCGTTCAGATGTAACCTCCTGTTAGTTATTAAAGGTAAAGATGTGCAGCGGCGTATATACTGCTCCACCCGGTTTCAGGTCGCTTTTAAAAATTACCAGTTTTTTCAATACTACCGGAACTTCCCCAAACGGCGAATGCTGCTGCAATAAAGCAGATGCCAGGCTTCTCTCCACCTGGGAAAAAGTATCCGGGACACGGGCAAGGGTCAGGTGCGGGACATAAGGACGATCTTCATAAGGCAGCTGGCATTCCTTGCAAGCCAGATTGACCTTCGTGTAAACATCATTAATTGCCGGTGAGGGGTGCAGCCCCAACCAGAATACCCGCATTCTGGCTGCATTTGGGAACGCACCCAGGCTGTTGAATTGAACAACCGGTGCAACCTGGCTGACGGCCACATCAGCCAGGAGGGCGGCTACCTGTGTTATCTTTTCAAGGGGTGTATCCCCAAGGAATGTCAGGGTCAGGTGAATGTTCCCGGGATCCACCCAGCGCAATCCGCGTGGTGCATGGGACTTAAGATCGCTGACGAATTGACCGAGCTGTCTGGTTGTAGTTTCGGGCAGGGGTAAAGCAATAAATGCGCGCACAGAATTCATTGTTAATGTGAGTATAAATGAGGCTGAAGGCAGAGTCAAGCTGCGCTTTAATAAAAACCTGTTCACCTTCTTTTAATTGTGGTATAAAAAAAGTACCCTGCTGTGTTCGTGATGAGACACAACCGGTTTTGAGCCAACAGTTTCTGTATTACGTCCTATCTTATCTGATGTGACGCGATAGGCTTTAGCCAAGGCGGAGCTGAGAAGAAGGACAAACCTGCCTAAGCAGGTTCAAAACTTAGCTCACACGGCATGGCGGGGTTTTTTATGCAAAACATCCGGAACCCCGGATGTTTGCATTTAATTACTTTTAACATAATTGCAGAATCTTGATCCTTGACATATAATAGTCTCACTATACTCGTTCCGGAAGGAGGAAGAAATGGCAAGTGTGATGTTCAAGCACGTTACGAAAAAGTTTGGTGATTTTACTGCGCTGGATGACCTGAATATCGATATTGTCGATAAAGAATTCCTGGTACTGGTAGGCCCATCTGGCTGCGGTAAAACAACTGCCTTGCGCTGCCTGGCGGGTCTTGAAGAGATCAGCGATGGCGAGGTATTAATCGGTGACAAGGTTGTTAATGATATCCCGCCTAAAGACCGTGATATTGCCATGGTTTTCCAATCATACGCTTTGTACCCCCACATGAGTGTGTATGACAATATGGCTTTCGGCCTGAAACTGCGCCACATCCCCAAGGATGAGATTGAACGCCGGGTGGAAGAATCTGCCAAGACCCTCGGAATCGAACACCTGCTCAAACGCAAACCGCGTGAACTTTCCGGTGGTCAGCGCCAGCGTGTGGCTGTAGGCCGCGCTATTGTGCGTGAACCAAAAGTATTTCTGTTCGATGAGCCGCTATCCAACCTGGATGCCAAACTGCGCGTGCAGACCCGTGCTGAAATCAGCAAGCTGCACCACAGGCTGCAGACCACATTTATTTACGTGACGCATGACCAGACAGAAGCCATGACCATGGCATCCCGTATTGCCGTCATGAACAAAGGCATTCTGCAGCAGCTGGATACCCCGCAGACTCTGTACGATAAACCCAACAACCAGTTTGTTGCCGGTTTCATTGGCTCACCTGCCATGAACTTCTTCCCCGCCAAATTAAAAAAAGAGGACAGCACCCTGTTTGCTGATTGCGGCGCTTTCTCTGTCAAGATCCCGGATGAGAAGTTCAGCACGTATGCCCCGCATGCCGGCAAGGAAGTTATTTTCGGTATCCGGCCGGAAGATGTCCACAATCCTGAATATGTTCCTGTGGGCATTCATGCCGCACCTGTTGAAGCCAAGGTTGAAGTAACCGAGTTAATGGGTAATGAAATCTTCCTTTACCTGGTCAGCGGTGAATCATCTTACATTGCCCGTGTTGATCCGCGCACCCGCTTTACCTTCGGGCAGCATGTACAGGTGATGTTTAATATGGATAACTTCCATATCTTTGACCCATCAGTGGATAAAGAGAACCCGGTAGCAATCCGCTAAGGGTTTCCTGTTTTTGTAAAAGTTCGTTATAATGTAGCGCAAGCGCCGCTTGCGCTGCATTTTTTATCACCAACCGGGAGGCAGAACATGTATACCGTTGTATTACTCAGGCATGGAGAAAGTGTCTGGAATAAAGAGAATTTATTTACTGGATGGACTGATGTAGACCTTTCAGAGAAAGGGATCGAAGAAGCCCATACTGCTGGCAAGCTGATGAAAGACGCTGGCCTGACATTTGACCTGGCATATACTTCAGTTCTCAAGCGTGCCATCCGCACCCTCTGGCTGGCGCTGGATGAGATGGATTTAATGTGGATCCCTGTTATTAACAACTGGCGCCTGAACGAGCGCCACTATGGAGCTTTGCAGGGTTTGAATAAGGCTGAGACGGCTGCGAAATACGGCGATGAAAAAGTGCTCATCTGGCGCCGCTCTTATGATATCCAACCACCAGCGCTTGAAAAGAGCGATCCGCGCTACCCTGGTCACGATCCGCGTTACAAAGACCTGACTGATGATGAACTGCCCGTGACGGAATGCTTGAAGGATACCGTAGCCAGGTTTGTTCCTTATTGGCTGAACGTGATTGCACCATCAATCAAAGCAGGAAAGAAAGTCATCATTGCAGCCCACGGCAACAGCCTGCGTTCACTGGTTAAGTATCTTGACAACATCTCCGAAGAGGAGATTGTCGGCCTGAATATCCCGACTGGTGTGCCCCTGGTGTACGAGCTGGATGAAAACCTGAAACCGATCCGCCATTACTACCTTGGCGACCAGGCTGAGATTGAGAAGAAGATTTCGGCTGTGGCCAACCAGGGCAAGGCAAAGAAATAACAGGTGAATACTTGCAGAAAAAGAAGGCAGCTCAGGCTGCTTTCTTTGTTAATAATCCTTTGCGGCTGAGGGCTGATATTAATGCGAGCAAGATGGTAATACCGCCGGTCAGGATGAAGGCATCGCGCCAGAAGCGCATTGGAAAAAGGCGGATCAAGCTGTCTGAGTAATAGAACAGCCAGGTATCCCCTTCAAAGAAAAGATGATGGAAGGCGGTAAACAACCCGTCAAAATCTACCAGGACTGCTGTCAATAGGAAGAGAATAAGCCCAAGGGTTAGCCAGCCGCCGTTTGACACAGCTAAAAGAAAATCCAATAACCATTTGCCCCGCCAGGCCAAGACCAGCAGGAGCAGCCAGATAAGGAGCAACCCGGACCAGGCGGCAAGCATGTTTTTAACCAGGATCTTTACATCCAGCATGTGTGAAAGTTCGCGGGCATTGTACAGGGGGGTTCCTTCATCGATTTTCTGGTTTTGAAGGAATTCAATCCCTTCATTATTCAGCAGGTAGTCCACTGAGATTTTAGAAAAATATAGCCGCTGTTCCCTGGTGAAACCGTATGGATCGGTGGGGAAACCTGGCAGGTTATACTCAACCTGCAGGAAGAGCGGGGTTAGCATGACGCGGACGGCAAACATCAGGAAAATAAAAGGTGTGCTAATGGTGACAAGCACCTGGAGAATTTTCTTAAGGGTTTTCATTGTTCCAGCCCTTCCAGAGAGGATGTGCTCAGGAAATGCAGCACCATGTTATTGGTGATCCACTCAACCGGCGCTTTATCATCCGTAAACACCTGCCCGGGTTCAGGTGCAGGCTGCAGGTTGGCAACCGCAACAGAACCGGCTGTCAACAGCAGGTCCTGTTTTTCTGCCGCAAGTGATACCCGGGCGAAATTGTTATACAGGTTCTGCACGGTTGTAGATTCACGGGTAGCATACAGCAGGGTATTGAATGTGCCTGGCAGGTCAACAGCATAAATGGACGGAAAAACAGCCAGAATGGTGCTGGAAAGGGCATTAATCAACCTGCGGTCGTCGGGCGCCCGCCCGACATTAATGACCATCACACCATCTTCCTCAAGGTGATCGTAAACCGTTTGAAAGAATTCAACCGTGGTCATTTGGGCTGGGATGTATGGGGGGCGGTAAGCATCCACACTGATAACCTGGTAGGTCTTGTCCGATTGTTCCAGCGCCCACCGTCCATCCTGGATAATGATATTGAGGTTTGGCAGATCCATACCGAAGTATTCTTTGCCCACCTCTACGATCTTCGGGTCGATTTCGATCCCGTCAATTTGGATATTCGGGTAAACGAGGCTGGCCTGGCGTGCGGTAGTACCGGCAGCCAACCCAACGATAGCCATTGATTTCACCTGGTTTACATCAAAGGGGGTGTTGCTGAAAAATGGGGCAGCCAATACCATTTCCCAGGGTCCGCCATAATATAGGATGTTGGGGTTGTACATCGAGTGGACGCCCTGTCCTTCATTCAGCCTTAGGTAGCGGTAGTCATTACTTTCCAATACCTGGATGTAGTTATAGCCAGATTCGGTCTCGAAAATGATGCCGTTTGTGTTCTTATCGCTGCCGGGTAGTGCCCACAAGGCAAGGGCAGGGTAAAGCAGCAAAGGGATTGCCAGCAAGAAAGCCGCTTTTTTCCCTTCAGTTTTGATTAACCCTATTATGGCAACAACAGCCAGAACCCCAGCTAGCAGCAGGAAAGTACGGTAAGTCCCGAGTGTTGGAATGAGGATCAGCACCGGTAGAAAGGTACCGAAGAATGAGCCGAGAGTGGAGATGGCGTATATTCTGCCGGCTACTTTACCTGAATTTTCGGTTTCCTGGATGGCAAGGCGGATGGCGAAGGGGGAGGCGGTACCGATCAGGGTCATTGGGATGGCCAGGAGGATGATCACGGCAGTGAAAGAACCCAGCAGGATGCCTATTTGCAACTGGTCAAATGCATTGGCGGCCAGCCGCAATACCGGGCGGGAGATTACGGGTACGAGAGCGGTTGCCAGTGAAGCCCCGAGCAGGATCCAAAACAGGGTCTGAAAGCGGGGAGAGCGGTCTGCCCACGTGCCACCCAGGAAGTAGCCGACGGCAAGGTAGATCAGAATCAAGCCGATGATGGCTGCCCAAACCAGGTTGCTGGTGCCAAACACATTTCCGAGCAGGCGAGAGGCTGCCATTTCAATAGCCAGTGAACATAGTCCGCTAAAAAATACAGTAAGGAAGAGATATTTGCGCATAGGTATCCAATCGAATCAGATAGAAGGATTATACCGTAATGCAATATAATACTTTAAAAAGCAAAACTGCTATCTAAAAAGGTGCATATGAAACTGGTTACTGTAAATGAAATGAAACAAATAGAAGAAGAGGCAAATCTCTCAGGGTATCCCTATGCAGAGATGATGGAGGATGCCGGGACGGAGATCGCCAGGTTTATCCACTCACTTTTCGCAGACATAAAACCCGACCTATCTGCAATTGGGGTAGTGGGATCTGGAAACAACGGGGGAGACACCTTGATTGCCCTGGAGCATCTGCAGAAACAGGGTTGGACCTGCCTGGCATACCTGGTACGATCCCGGCCGGCAGGCGACCCATTGCTGCTGAGAGCCAGGGAAGCCGGCTGCCAGGCAGCTTCTCTCGAAAAAGATGTTGATTTCAAGCAGCTGAACGCCTGGATGGAACATGCTGATGTCCTGCTTGACGGCATTCTCGGCACAGGAGCCCAACTGCCTTTGCGGAAAGACATTGCAGCGGTGTTGAAGGATATAGCCAATCAACCATCAATGCCATTCGTTGCAGCGGTTGATTGCCCTTCCGGGGTGAATTGCGACACCGGTGACGCGGCTGCTGAGACATTACAGGCCGATTTAACATTATGTATGGGGGCAGTCAAGCAGGGGATGCTAAAACTGCCCGCATTTCAGTATGTAAATGACATCAATCTCATACCTCTCAAGTTCGATGGTAAATCGACATGCTGGGAAGGTATCCAAACAATTGTTGTTGACGAAGGCATTCTTGAGGAAGCCTTTCCAACCCGACCGTTGGATGCGCATAAAGGCACATTTGGCACCCTCATGGTGGCTGCCGGATCGGTCAATTACACTGGAGCTGCTTTCCTGGCTGGCAAGGCTGCTTACCGCAGCGGTGTTGGACTGGTGCAAATGGCAGTACCGTCATCCCTGCATTCGGCCCTGGCAGGTGTATTCCCGGAAGCTACCTGGCTGATGCTGCCGCATGAAATGGGAGTGATCTCCAGCAGCGCAGCTGAAGTGATCTGGGAGAATCTCGACCGGGCTACTGCACTGGCGGTGGGTCCCGGGTTGGGAACCGAACCTGCCACACGCGATTTCCTCAAGAACCTGCTGTCAGGAGAAAAGGGCGGTGTGGAGAAGGGTGCGATCGGATTCCTGGGCCAAAAAGAGAAGCACAACCTGGCAGGCAAGTCAAAACTGCCCCCAGTGGTAATCGATGCCGATGGGCTGCGGCTGCTTAGCCAGTTGCCGGATTGGCCGGGGCTGCTGCCAGCAGAAAGTGTGTTAACTCCGCACCCCGGAGAAATGGCTGCGTTATCAGGCCTGACAGTTGAAGATATCCAGAAGGAACGGATTGAGATTACCCGCAGGTTTGCCCGGAAGTGGAATTGCGTGGTTGTGCTGAAAGGAGCATTCAGTGTGGTTGGGGAACCGGGTGGTCAGTGTGCTGTTATTCCGTTTGCCACACCTGCCCTTGCACGTGCCGGAACAGGGGATGTGTTGACCGGGATTATTGCCAGCCTCCTGGCGCAAGGGAAGCACCCGTACCTGGCTGCCCGGGCAGGGGCATACCTGCATGCCCTGGCGGGATTGAGCGCAGCCGAAAAACTTGGTACACCGGTCTCTGTTATGGCAGGCGACCTGCTCGAAGAGATACCGAATGCTATTGGAAAGTAGGTGATAATGAAAAGATCCCCGAGTTAGACGGGGATCTTTTGGCTTACAGCCTGTTATCCTTCAGCAGCTTCTGGAGCTTCTGGTTTACCTTTTTTCTTAGGCGCGACCACCTGGCTCACTTTTTCACGCTGCTCTTCGATTAAAACCTGGGTGGATTTGACCACGTCGGCTGAATGTTCCTTGGTGGCTTTTGCCAGCTCATCAAAACTGGTGCGCGCCTGGATTGCAGCTGCTTCTGCTTTGGCATAAGCATCTTCGATCTTTACACCTGCAACATCTTTTAATTCAATGGCTTTTTCTTTGATAAGTGTGCGGGTTTCGGTTCCTGATTGGGGGGCAAAGAGCAATGCAACAACTGCGCCTGCAAGTCCGCCAACCGTAAAACCAATTAAGAATGCACCAAAATCATCTCGATCTGACATAATTTTATCTCCTTTCAAGGTGATGGTAATTTTCTGTTACTTCTTGCCAGGTCTTAATAAGTCGAGCAGCTTTTTAAAACCTGCCATATACTCGTTTAATTTGATCACAGGTTCCACCATGTTGTCACTTAAAAAGGCGGTGGTACCTTTCAGGGTGTTAACCGTCTGGCTTGTGGCATCCAGGATGGGTTTAATCTCATTCTGGATCAGGTTGGTGAGGATTGCCAGCTGGATCACCAGGACAATCATGGCAGCGCCGATGATGAGCGACACAAATGCCAGCAGGATGATGAAAACATCCCGGATTTGCCCGGTTACCGCTGCATCACGACTGAACAAGAACACCATTCCCACAACCAATCCGGCTACCAGGACGACGGCAGCGGCTATGATGGCAGCCAGGGATTTCTTTTCAATCCCAGGCTGATCCACTGGTTTTTGTGCAGGGGTATTTTGAATATAATCTTCCATACTTAAATTATTATAACATTAATACCTTTGAAAGAATGTCAAGCGCCATCCGGGGCAGATGAATTGTGCCATCAGGCAGGCAGAGTTTGCACCGCGCACCTTTCCGTGTTAAACTTACCAGTTACGATGATCAAACCTTTCTTGAGCATTTTTTGCCTGATCAACCTTATCCTGGCTGGTGCTGCACCTGTATTCCAGCAGCCTGAGGTGACTTCGCCGCGTCCCGGTGATGTACTGCAAGGGGTTGTTGAGATCCAGGGTACCATTTCCGGCGAGGATGTGAAAGAATATGACGTGGCCTTTGCCTATGCTGACGATACCAGCGATGCATGGTTTCTCATCGCCTCAGGTGAGGAGCAGGTAAACAAGGGGGTCATCGCAACCTGGGATACAGCAGCCATTGCTGATGGTACTTACCGCTTGCGGGTTCAGGTGTTTTATCGTGAAGGTGACCCTGACACTGTAATTATTAATAACTTGCGCATCCGGAATTACTCGCCGGTTGAAACCAGAACTCCAGAACCAACCCTGGAAGATCTGGCAGCTCCTGCATTAACCAGTACACCAGTGCCCGCGATCCAGACGGTTGTTCCTCTGGCAAAGAACCCGATGGAGATAAGCCAGGTGAGGTTTTTAAAAAGCATTCTCACAGGTGCTGGAATAGCCGGGGTGATCCTGCTGCTGGTTGGATTAAGGGCACTTGTGCGCAAAAAACAAAGAGGTGGAAGGTGATGAAAAGTTATTTAATCGCCGGGCTGGGCAACCCTGGCCGCGAATACAAGGATACCCGTCATAATATTGGTTTTATGGTAGCAGACAGGCTGGCGGCAGAGCTGGGGATCCGCGTGGGCAGGCTGCAACAAAAAGCACTGGTCGGGAACGGAGTCTACCTGGGCAGCAAAGTGATCATAGCCAAGCCGGTAACATATATGAACCTGTCGGGGCAGGCTGTCACCAGCCTGATCCGGTATTACGGAATCGAACAGGAAAACTTCCTGGTGGTACATGACGACCTGGATCTTCCTTTTGGCGTGCTGCGCTTGCGCCCGGGTGGCGGCTCAGCCGGCCAGAAGGGGATGCAGTCTATCATTGAACAGGCGGGCACCCAGGAGTTTGCCAGGCTGCGCTGCGGGATCGGAAGGCCGCCCGGCCAGATGGAGGCGGCAGCGTATGTACTCCAGCCTTTCTCAACCCAGGACCAGGCTGAGCTGCCTGTAGTGCTGGATCAGGCAGTGAAAGCGATTATGGTTTTCATTGAATTTGGTATTGATGAAGCCATGAATCAATTTAACGGGCCGACCATTAAGGAGTGACAAGTTTGATCGACCTTATCCGAAATCTGCCTGCATTCAAGCAGTTGATTGCAGATCTGGAGGCTTCCCAGGCACTTCCCGGCCTGGGATTAATGCGTTCTGCCAGGCTGCCTGTCGCTGCGACCCTGGCGGAATGCCTGCAAACCCCGGTGGTCTATATCGTTGGCAGGACAGACCAGGCATTAACCCAGTGGGAAGAGATTGCTTTTTGGCAGCCAGGCGGGGGCAGGTATTACTTCCCTGAGCCCAACCCCCTGTTTTACGAACAGGCATCCTGGGGTAGCAATACACGCAGGGAAAGGCTGCAATCCATCACCGCGCTGGCTGGATACCATATACCCGGGTATCCGGTACAGGAAACCCCGCCAGTTGTGATTGCACCGGTGCGGGCGGTAATGTCACGCACGCTGCCGCGCAGGGATTTCCTGCGCAACAGCCGGACGTACCACCTTGAACAGCAGCACCAGCCTGACACCCTGGCCCGCACCTGGGCTGAAAGCGGGTATGCAGCGGTCGACATCGTGGTTGAACCTGGCCAGTTTTCGCGCCGGGGAGGTATTCTGGACATCTGGCCTCCTCATTTACCAAACCCTGTGCGCTTCGATTTCTTCGGGGATGAGATTGATACCCTGAGGATGTTCGACCCTGCTACGCAGCGCACAATTCAGGCGCTGGAGAGCATCCTCGTTACACCTGCGCGTGAAATCTTACCCGGTTATGTTAAAGAAGATCTCGCCCTTGACCATGAATTGAGTGAATTTGACATCCCGCTGGTGCATCCTGCCCAGGCCAGCCTATTGGATTACCTTCCCCAGAACAGCCTGGTGCTGCTGGATGACTTGAATTACCTCGAGACCATCGCCAACGAGATTGAAGAACAGTCAGTCCGGTTCCGCCAGGAAAGCATCCATGAGGGGGTGCTGCCTGAGAATTTCCCGGTGCCATACCTCACCTGGTCCGAAATTATTGACAGCATATCGCGCTTTCGCTCGCTGGAGTTGGGGTATACCACTGCTGTAGAGGAATCCCCGCTTGGTTCGCTTTTTACACCCGGCGAGCGTTATGCAGGCCACCTTAAAGACCTGGTTGATTCGCTTGGGGAATCTTGTACAGAAGGGAACCGGATCACTATCGTCTCCCGACAGGCAACCCGCTTGAATGAGCTCTGGTTGGAAAGGAACGCAAGGCGGGAAGCAGCCTGTTCGCCTGTTTTCCTCGAGGGAACCCTGACCGAAGGCTGGAACCTCAGGGTTGATGATACCCGCACTGCAAGCCTGTTGACTGACGGCGAGGTGTTCGGATGGGAAAGGCCGCGCCCGCGCCAGCGGCCACGCCCGGCAGCCGATACACCCGAATCCTCTTACACTGATTTCCGGATTGGGGATTGGGTGGTGCATATTGATTATGGGGTAGGACGGTTTGGTGGACTGGTGCAGCGCACCCTGGATGGGGTCAGCCGTGAATTGCTAATGGTGGAATACGACCGGGGAGACCAGGTTTTTGTCCCGGTTCACCAGGCTGACCGCCTGACACGGTATGTTGGTGCTGACAATGAGACACCCACACCAACCCGGCTGGGTACTCAGGAATGGCATACTGCCCGCCAGCGGGTTAAGGAAGGCGTGCAGGAGGTGGCGCGTGACTTGCTCGAGTTGTATGCCAGCCGGATGGCGGCAAAAGGGTATGCCTTCTCCCCGGACACACCCTGGCAGCAGGAACTTGAAGCCAGTTTCCCTTACACAGAAACAGAAGACCAGGCCCATGCCATTAAGGAAGTGAAGAAGGATATGGAATATGCCCGGCCGATGGACCGGTTGCTGTGCGGGGATGTGGGATATGGGAAGACGGAAGTTGCTCTGCGGGCTGCCTTCAAGGCAGTGATGGACAGCCGCCAGGTGGCGGTCCTTGTCCCGACCACTGTGCTGGCCCAGCAGCATTACGAGACATTCCGCCAACGGCTGGCAGCTTACCCGGTAGAAGTGGAAATGCTTTCACGCTTCAGGAACCCGAAAGAGCAATCGCAGATTCTTAAGAAACTGAACAGCGGCGGTGTGGATATTGTGATCGGTACTCACCGGCTTGTGCAGTCGGATGTGCAGTTTAAAGACCTTGGACTGGTCATCATTGACGAAGAACAGCGTTTCGGGGTTACCCATAAAGAATACTTGAAGAAACTGCGGACAGAGGTGGATGTTCTGACTTTGACAGCTACGCCGATTCCGCGTACATTGTACATGGCGTTAACGGGAGTGCGCGACATCTCGACCATTAATACACCCCCTGAAGAACGGCTTCCAATCGTGACCCACATCGGTCCCTACTCCCCGAAGCTTGTACGCCAGGCAATCCTGCGCGAGCTGGAAAGGGGCGGGCAGGTATTTTTTGTGCATAACCGGGTGCAGACGATCGAAGCCATGAAAGCCCACCTGAATAAACTGGTGCCTGAAGCCAGGGTAGGCATTGGGCATGGGCAGATGCACGAACAGGACCTGGCGAGGGTCATGATGCAGTTTACGCATGGCGAGATTGATGTCTTGCTGTGTACTTCCATCATCGAATCCGGGCTGGATATCCCGAATGCCAACACCCTGATCGTGGACCGGGGCGATACCTTCGGCCTGGCACAACTGTACCAGTTGCGCGGCAGGGTGGGGCGCGGTGCGCTGCGGGCGTATGCCTATTTCTTCCGACACCGCAAAAAAGCACCTACTCCAGAAGGTCAGGAAAGGCTGGAAATTATTGCTGAGAATACCCAGCTTGGGGCAGGGTATTCGATCGCCATGCGCGACCTTGAAATGCGCGGCGCAGGAGAGCTGCTGGGTACCAGGCAGCATGGATATATTGCCAGTGTTGGTTTCCACCTGTACACCCGCATGCTGGCCCAGGCAGTACGCGACCTGCGGCGTTTACAAGGGTTAGAAGTTCCGGCGGAAATGCAGCTTGGCGATCAGGAGATGTGGACGCAGGTGAATGTGGATCTGCCGCTTTCAATCGGCATCCCGGTAGAATATGTGCCCGACCAGAACCTCAGGCTGCGTTTATACCGCCGCCTGGCAGATATCAAGTCAGAACGTGAGCTGGAGGCGCTTCAAGAAGAATTCCAAGACCGTTTTGGTGCCCTTCCTGACCCAGTCAAAGAATTGTTGTACCAGACCAGGGTCAAGCTGCTGGCAGAAGAAAAGGGGCTGGTTTCTGTCCTGCCTGAGGCAGAACAGCTTGTCCTTCGGTACCCGGTCCTGATCAATGCGGAGAGCACCAGCCGGCAGCTTCCTTCAATCGGGCATGGAAGCCGGGTTGGGAAAAACGCCTACTGGCTTTCACTGGTTGAACCGGATGACAACTGGAAAGAACGCCTTGTAGAGGTCTTAAAATTGATCCCGGCGGAAGACCAGACGGTTGGCGTAAAGGGGGAACGGATGACTTTGACAACGAAGTAATGCAGGTTACCTGAGCATAAAAATGATCGTTGGAAACCATTATTTCACACGTGGTTCTTAGATTAGAAATTTCCCTTCTGAAATAATAGGTCTTATTATTTATGTTGGGAAGTGTTCATCATAGTCTCCCTCTTTTTCTCTATTTCAACACCAGCTTTGAAAACAACATAACCGCTGAAGTCCATTCCCCCTTCACCATATAGATGTTAAATCAGGATACATTGCTGAAAGGGTATTTGTTAATGGAAGGCTGGGCGACCACACGGTATCAAAGTGAATGAAATGTTATCAACATCACCGACTCTTGTGGAAATATCAGGATTGCACTTAGTCCCCCAGTGGTCTTTTAACCATTGGGCACCACCTTGCCAATAACCGCTTACTGGGCATTCTTCTCTAGGAACACCTCTCTCATATTATGCTTCATTAAAGGCTTCATCTGCCTTCGCATACTCTTCAGGATAGGAAATAATCCTGTTGAAATCAAAATCTCTATCTAAGTCTTCGGTGCTTTTCACGTGGTCGATCAAGGCCTGTTTTTGCGCGCGGGTTCCGCCTACAACCGTGATAATGTTTTCGCATAAGTTTGACATTGTTTCCGCCTCTCAAGATTCTTCGGATTGAATCTCTTCAGACATAATCATGCAGGCGCAATCATAATGAGCTTCAGTGATTGCAATGTACATTGAAACCACTGGTTTATGGTAAGAAAACTTACACTAAAAATAGATTCAATCGCAACCTGATTTGCTTCACCCGCTCAGGTCTGATATAAATATAGCACCTTTTTAGAATTCAATTTATTCCTGGTCGGTGCAATTTATACTGAATTGATGAACTTCATTTACAATTGCTGCCTGGGAATAGTTTCCAGTAAAAAAGATAAGTCCCTTACATCCTTTGGATAATTGAGAACAGGAAAACCTGATGGAATTTAAATTAAATGCACCCTACCAGCCAACCGGAGATCAACCGGATGCGATTGAGCAGCTCGTCGAGGGCGTGGAAAAAGGCATGCGCCACCAGGTCCTGTTAGGCGCTACCGGGACAGGCAAGACCTTCACCATCGCCAACCTGATCCAGCGGGTCCAGAAGCCCGCCCTGGTAATGGCACATAACAAGACCCTGGCTGCCCAGCTGTACGCCGAGTTTAAAGAGTTCTTCCCGGAGAATGCAGTTGAATATTTTGTCTCATATTATGACTACTACCAACCGGAAGCTTATGTTCCGCGCCGTGACCTGTACATCGAAAAAGAAACAGATATCAATGAAGAGATTGAACGTTTGCGCCTGGCTGCCACAACTGCATTGATGTCACGCAGGGATGTCATCATTGTCGCTTCGGTTTCGTGTATTTACGGCCTGGGAGATCCAAGTGAATACAACCGGGTGGTAATCGAACTCAAGGTCGGGGAAATCTTCCGGCGCAATGCCCTCATGCGCCAGCTGGTGGAAAGCCAGTACCAGCGCAATGATATGGAATTGAAGCCAGGCGCATTCCGGGTCAGGGGAGATGTGCTTGAGATTGCTCCTGCATATGAAGACCGCAAGGTCTATAAGATTTCCTTCTTTGGGGATGAAGTGGAACGCATCATGACCTTTAACCCGGTGACGGGGGAGGTGCTGGAAGAGCCCCGGCAGGTGAACATCTACCCTGCCAAGCATTACATCACTCATGATGAACGCACTCGCAAGGCGATTGCAGATATCGAGAATGAACTGGAAGCACGGATCAAATATTTCACTGAGCGCAATATGCTACTGGAAGCCCAGCGCATCGAGCAGCGAGCCCGGTTTGACCTCGAAATGCTGCGCGAGGTGGGCTATTGTTCGGGGATTGAAAACTACTCGCGCCATTTTGACCAGCGTGAACCGGGTACACCACCCTGGACCCTGGTAGATTACCTGCCCAACGATTACCTGCTTGTGATCGATGAGTCCCACATGACGGTTCCGCAGATTCGGGGCATGTACAACGGCGACCAGTCGCGTAAGCAAACGCTGGTGGAGTACGGTTTTCGTCTGCCCAGCGCCCTGGATAACCGTCCCCTGACCTTCAGCGAGTTTGAGCAGCACATGGGGCAGACGGTTTATACCTCTGCCACGCCCGGTCCTTATGAAATGGAGAGGGCGGAACAGGTGGTCGAGCAGATCATCCGCCCCACCGGGCTGGTTGACCCCGAAGTTGAGGTGCGTCCCTCAAAGGGGCAGGTGGATAACCTGATCGGAGAGATCAAACAAAGGGTGGAAAAGGGTGAGCGTGTGCTGGTAACCACACTGACAAAGCGCATGGCAGAAGACCTGGCAAACTACCTGCTGGAACTGGGCGTGAAGGTTCAGTACCTGCATTCAGAGGTAGAAACCCTCGAACGGGTGGGAATCCTGAGAGACCTGCGCCTGGGTGTGTTTGATGTGCTTGTAGGCATCAACCTGCTACGTGAAGGATTGGATCTGCCGGAGGTTTCGCTGGTTGCCATCCTGGATGCGGACAAGGAAGGTTTCCTGCGTTCAGGCACCGCGCTCATCCAGACGATCGGTAGGGCGGCGCGGCATGTGCATGGCAAGGTGTTGATGTACGCTGATAAATACACCGATGCGATGAAACAGGCAATCGATGAGACCAACCGCAGGCGTGCCAAACAGGTGGCTTACAACACCGAGCACGGGATCGAACCGATCAGCATTACCAAACTGGTGTATGACATCACCTCGCGCCTGACCGTCACGCCTTCCCTGGCTGAAGAGAAAGGGGAGTACCGGGCCGGGCGGGCTGCAGCCGGCATGAATGTGAAGGAGCTCAAACGAATCATCAGTGAACTGGAGCAGCAAATGAAAGCAGCTGCCCGGGACCTGCAATTTGAGCAGGCAGCGGCATTGCGCGACCAGATCTATGAACTCCGGGCAATCCTGGCGGAAGAATCCGACCTTCCCCCCTGGCAAAAGGCAAAATTACTTGCTGGTGAGCTGTGATCAGCTGTCTGATAAAACCTTAAAACTGGAAAAACATCCACTGGCTGGCTGCCAGTCTGCTTTAACAGCGGTTACATGCGCGCTGCCTGGACCAGTTCGCAATAACCCTGCCAGCTTGTCCAGGTCGAGCCGAGAACCTTCCACGCAGACTTCCACTTTATCATCCCAGGTATTGCGCACCCAACCGGTCAACCCCAACTGCATGGCATTTTGCAGTACAAAATAACGAAAACCTACCCCCTGAACGCGCCCTTCAATAAGGGCATGCAACTGCAGATGGTCAGGCTGAGGCTGGAGCATACATCCCCTTATTCGTCATCTTCTTCACCAGCATCGTTGTACTCGTCATCCTCCCAGGAAAGGGGTTCATCATCTTCCAAGCGGTCATGTTCGAGGTCGATGACTGTGTCAAGTTCTGCATTCTTAAGGGTTTCAACGTCAAACATACCTGCCAGTTTAAAATCCTCGGTAAATTCCAGGTTCTCAAGCGCTTCTTCCAGGTATTCGATCTCGTCATCATCATCCAGTTGCTCGAGCAGGCCTTCCAGCTTTTTGCGCACCCCTTCACCGCCAATTTCGGAGAGCGACCAGATGACAGCCCCGCGTACATCCTCGTCCAGCTCATCATAGCTGGCGAGCATTTTGAGCAGGCGCGGACGGGCAGCCTGGATCTCCATCTTGCCGGCAGCGCGGATCGCTTCGAAGCTGAGTTCTGGGTCGGGTGAATTCAGGTTGCCCATAACCTCTTTCTCCCAGCGTGAGTCCATTGACCGGCCCATGGCAAACAAGGCGCTGGCAACCCAGCCGGTATCTTTGTGCTGGTAGGCTTTCTCGATCAATGGAACGGTCTCTTCGCGGCTGCAAAATCCGACCGATTCGAGAGCCCTGCGGCGCACCAGGTCGGTATCCTGTCCATTGACAATGTTGAACAATTTATCCTCAACAAGGTGGAGGGTTTCCGGGCTGATCTTGTCCAATTCACCCAGGTAAACATACTGCCCGAGGGATGAGACTGCCGCAGCCCGCACAAATTCATCACTGTCCTTTTCAGCCATGTGCATGAAAACCCTGGCCCGGCTTTCTTTGGGATTTTCTGCCTGCAGCCTGACAGCAACAGTACGCACCTGCGCTTCCGGGTCTTTCAGTGCCAGCTGGCTAATCTCATCAAATAGAAGTACAGTATCCGACTCAAGCAAGTCTTCCAGGTCTTCCAGCAGGTTAATGCGGCGCTGGGTTTCGATTTTTGTCCAGACAGCACCTAATGCTTCCTGGTCTTCAGGCTGCAGGTCCGAGAACCGGTACAGGTACTGCGGCGGGAAAGGCTGGGCATTATCCAGCAAAGCATCCAGGATTTGCGTAAAAGGAATTTTCGGTCGGGGATTGATCATGGCAACCTCAAGGCATAACGATCGGGTTAATAATATCCTGGGCGGTGATATAGACCATCAGCACTATCAGGGCTGCAAAACCAATGAAATGCAGCAGATTCTCGTACTTTGGGGGTACCCGTTTTTTGAACAGGATTTCGGGGATCAAGAACAGGATCCGTCCGCCATCCAGAGCAGGGATAGGCAGCAAGTTGGTAATACCCAGAGCTACCGCCAGGACTGCCAGCAAATAAAGTGTGTTCAGCCCTTGCGGTTGGGATGGTGCTTCAGCCTGTTGTTCTTCATCCAGCTCGCGGGTTTGGGAGAAAATGTTGAACATACCGACTGGTCCCACAAACCTTGCCTGCTCAGGGGCGATAGTACCTGCGATCAGCTGGCCGGGCAGGCTGATCAATGTCCTCACCTGCTGATAGGCCATTTCAAATCCGAATGGTACTGCCTGGAGCATGGAGGCCTGCTCAACTGGATTGCCCATACTGATCCCGATGGGGCCTTCATTTTGCGGCCATTCTGTCCGGGGTGTTACTTCTACTGTTACCTTTTCGGATGACCGCTCTACCACAAAGGTGATCTCTTTGCCCAGGTTGCTGTAAACCAGTTTTGAAAGGGTTTCCATGCTCCTGATTGGCTCATCCTCGATACTGATGATTACATCGCCGGGTAAAATGCCGGCAGCCTGGGCAGGCGACCCTTCATTGACACCCATGATCTGGACAATTTTTCTTTGTGGAACGCCTACCTGGCTGAAAACGATGCTGAAGAGCAGAACCCCGGTCAGGATGTTCATCAACGGACCGCCCAGCAGGACAGACAGGCGGACGCCTGGTTTGGCAGAGCCTAATCCGCCCGGGACGTTAGGGTCATTCTCTCCCTTTGGGCGAACGAATCCGCCAAATGGGATGGCATTCAGGGTGAAATCGGTACCCCACAGACGGAACAGGCGCACGATGCGGGGTGGGAACCCGAAGCCGAATTCTTCGACCTCCACCTTGAATAATTTCGAAATAATAAAGTGTCCAAATTCATGGGTAAAGAGCAAGAACCCGAATAGGATGACAAATTCCAGAATCCGTAAAATTACAACCAATGAATCACTCATGTTTCCCTTTACATCTTCATTGCCAGTAAACCGGCTGATTTTTAAACGCGCTAAAACCAAGGCAGATGCAAGAAGACTTTTCAGCACCTGTTAATTCTTACCATCCTGTATTATATCCACAAGCAAACGGAATTTCGAGGAATTTATACGGTTCTAACAATCCGGGCTGGACCCCCGATACCTGAAATGTTGATTTCCACCGGGGTGGATACTTCAAGAACCTTTTCTCTCACCATTTCTGCATCTTTCCTGGCACAAATCAGGTGCACATTGGGTCCGGCGTCCAGCGTGTACGCTACCTGCAGACCTTCTGAACGCCAGCCGGGTACTGCTTGCATTAAGGCAATTGAACCGGTTTCCCAGTACTGCAAAGGAGGAGAAGAGGTCATCATAACCGCATGCATCATATTGCTGTCCAGCTCGATTATCTCCGCCAGGGTTCCAAAATCCTTCCGGCGGATTGCGTCACGGCATGCCTGCAGGCGGCGCGGGGCATCAGCCACCCTGGCTTCCTGGAGTGGAGAGGTGAATGCAATGGCGTGACCTTCATGCGAACCGGTCTTTTTGGGCTGGTTCTGCAGTATCACAATCACATCTACCAGATCCCAATGATCTGGCGCGGCAAAAGAGATCGCATAGGAAGTTTCATCGGAATTCCCCGGCAGCCATTCCACAAATCCGCCTGGGATCGAGCGGCAGGCAGAACCGGATCCGCGCCTGGCAAAACATGAAAGCTTTTTATCGTTAAGGTCCAGGCCTGCTGCACGGGAGGCAGCCAGCGCCAGCGCAGCAAACCCGGCTGCAGAGGAGGCGATCCCGGTCCCGATGGGGAAGTTGAGGCTGCTTTCCACCAGTGCATAGGCATTTATTCCTGCTTTTGACCGCACCAAGTCAAGCAGTGCTGAAACCCTGGCGAGGGCCTCTTCCCCGGTCGGCTTCTGGTTAATGACCAGCTGGTCAGCAGGAAAATCAAGGTTAAAAGTTACACTGGTGCGGGCTTCCAGCGCAGCCAGATTGAAAGAGATGGAGCCATTCGCCGGCAGGTTGAGGGTATCATCCCGGTTACCCCAGTACTTGATCAGGGCAATGTTGGGGTGGGCAATTGCGGTGCTGGTAATTGCATATTGCATATAATTATCCCTTTTCATGCAGTTTATCATGAAGAAGCTTTTCAGAATATTAATAGGGACTTGGCATGCTGGAGAAGGGAACCTGATTTATAATTTATTAGCTCAATGTATTTGTTATAACTAAAGGAAAAATGCAAAAAAGTAACGTTTTGTTGACCGGAATTTTATCGATTGCAGGTATTCCTGCGCTGATAAAATTCTTGTCTTCATCCTCTGAACTCCAAAATGCAGTCCTGTTCGGTTTATCATTTACCCGGCTGTGCATAGCTTTGATGATCCTGCTGGCCATCATCGGGTTTGTGGTTCTTTCAATAGCAATCCTCACGCAGCCTACATGGTGGAAGAAAACCTCTCAGAAAATCACTATGGCTTTTGCGTCTGAGAGAAGCATTTTTATACTTATCCTGCTTCTCTTCACTTGCTTTATTTCACTTGCTGCAATTATCTTGCTGGCGATTTCTGCTGCTTCAAACGAATTCACCCTTCTTAAAACGTTTTTCAATGACCTAGGATTTCCCGTGTTTTGGATAATGACTGCCATACTGGCCATGGTCATAATCCTATATTTAAATACACGGAATCAAGTTCATTGGAATAAGGTTTTTACTCCCATCAGACTTGCCATTCTGTTCCTGATTCTGACAGGAGTGTATACCGCTGCGATCAAAATATTTATGAACTTGACCTGGGATACTCGCATGCGAAACCTGGAGGATTTCATATTTTTACCGGCGGCGGTGTTCATTGTCTGGGGGCTGCTCCGCTGTTATTATGCTGACCGAAATTGGTATCCTGCAGCATCCCGGATTCTCATGCTTATTTCCATTGGGATAGTCAGTTATGTGGTTTACCGCCATTTTGCTCAATGGATGGATTGGCGCCACACTCCAAACAAGGCGTACTGGCCTGAATTGGCTGATGCATTTATCCATGGGAGGTTATACCTGATCAACCCTTCCACCCAGCACGACCTTACTTTTTATAAAGGTAACTGGTATGTGCCAAACCCGCCGCTGCCCGCTCTTATCTTAATCCCCCTGGTAGCCCTGGTTGGACCAGCGAACATCAACATGGTTTTGTTTTCAATTTTTTCAGGATCCATTAACGTTGTACTTGTATATCTGGTTCTTGAAAAAGCTTCCCAAATTGGGATGATCCCTACCAAACGGGCTGGGAATTTGTGGATCACTGTATTGTTTGCGCTGGGCACTGCACACTGGTGGTTGGCAACAATGGGGATGATGTGGTTTGTCAGCCAGCTTCTGACATTAACCTTTGCTGCACTTGCCGTGATTTGTGTTTTATACCGGGCATCACCCTGGTGGGCTGGTTTATGCCTGGGCTTTTCAATGCTATCACGGCCGAATGTTTTCACTTTATGGCCTTTACTGGCGGGTATTGCAGTTTACTTTTTCTACCAGGAGGATAAACGGTTTAATTTCACCCGTTTCCTGAAATGGTCTATCCAATCGGCTGTTCCGTTTATCTTGGCGGGCGTGTTGCTCTTATACTACAACTTTATCCGTTTTGGCGACCCTACTGATTTCGGATATGTGACAATTAACAGTGCTGAATGGTTGATGTCAGCTGTTCAGACATATGGTATTTTTAATGTGCACTTCCTGCCGATAAATGCCCATATGATGTTCGTGAAGCATCCTTACATCAGTTTTGCAAATCATTGTTTTTATTATTCCCCTTCCAGGGAGGGAGTCAGCATTCTGTCTATGTCTCCGGCTCTCATATACATTTTCCGAAGGTTCCGGATAAATATATGGACTATTGGCGCATGGATTTCGATTCTCTTTTCTGCAGGTTTACTTCTCTTTTACCATAACAATGGGTCGTCCCAGCTGGGTTACCGTTATCTCATGGACTTCATTTTGCCTGTACTGCTCATCCTGGGGATCGGGGTGGGTGAAAAAACTGGATGGTTATTTAAAGTACTTGTAATCTTGAGTGTATTGTCTTATGCATTAGGGATAATCTGGTGGTATGCCAAATGGTGGTGTTGACCTTGGGATTAATTGGTTAATAAAAATTGGGTTCATTCTACAGCGAAAGTATCTTGTGTAGTCATGGAAAATATCATCAGCTGGCTTCTTGAAGGAGTTGTTTCTATCCAATATATGGTCCACCGGTATCTGCTGGGTACCACAGAAGTCTTGCCTGAAATGCAAAACAGGAAAATGACAGAGGATTCGGGAAAAGATTTCTGGATTGCCGGAATGCGAACGGGCATTGGGGAATCCATTATTACCAAAAAAAATGGACGTGTACGCATAACACGTTGTTTGACCTGAAAAACCTTTGTGTCCCGGAAACCGATCCGGTTTGCAGAGAGATAGTTACCCGGATGTTCAACGAATGCCTGGCTGCAGATGGTGGTTTGAACTTAAGCAAGTATGAACATCCCAGTGATATTTGCGTAGATGGGATGATTTTGAATTATGCTTCATATTTCTGCATGGATGAACCCCGGCTAAACAGGCTGGTAGATCATTTCCTGTATGAACAGAAACCAGATGGGGGCTATTCTTGGGACAGAGAAACCCAGGTAAGCGACCCGCACACAACGATCTGCGTCCTGGAGGGGATCGGTCAATACTGCCGCTCGGGGGGCCGCCACAGGCTGGAAGACCTGGAGGTGTGTCAGACCAGGGCTGTTGAATACCTGCTCTCGAACGGGTTGTTTATAGATAGTCCCGATAAGAGATTCAGGAAGCTGGCTTATCCGTTCCGCTACTGCTATGATCTATTAAGGATTCTGGAATATTTTACGATTAATACAATTCCCTTTGATACGAGGATGGAACCGGTGGTAGCCTGGCTGCAATCGAAGCAAAGGAAAGATGGCTTATGGTATCTTGAGCATGAGCATAAAGGGAATGTTCACTTTGTGATGGAGAAGGTTGGGGAACCAAGCAGGTTCATTACCGTAAAGGTACTGACCATTTTGAATCATTTTGAATTATTATCTGAAAGAATTGATGATTAGCGTATACAATTCTGAATCAAAATTCTAATTTCCTTAATAAGTTGAAATAAAATGGCAAGTATATGATTTATTCTGGTAAAAAAGAACGCTTGATATTCTCTCTGTAATATATAATGGGTAATAATAATATGGAAGATTTGTGATATCAAACAGGAGGAAAAATGGCATTCACTTTGACCAGTAAGGTAGGGGAATTACTGAAGGATCCAAAAGCGGTAGAAGTCCTTGAGAAGTATGTTCCCGGCATAACCAAGAACCCGATGATTGGGCTGGCGAAAACCATGACCTTAAAAGCACTGCTGGGAATGCCCCAGGCCAAGCAATACGGCATTACGGAAGAAATGGTTATTAAAGTCCTGGGGGAAATTAACGCTAAAAAGTAATTTTTAAGTTCTCACGCAGCGAAACCTCCCGGAGTTCACCAGAACTCCGGGATTTTCAGGTTATCTTTAATACCCTTCCCCAGCATGGGGGCAGGCTGAGGCTCTCTATTTTCCCGCCTTTGACCTGGAACTGTCCGGAACCATTCAAGATATCTGTTGCTTTGCCATCTTGATGGGGAATGGCCAGGGTTAACTGCACCTCTTTTTCATCCGCATTAAGGATAACCAGAATGCATTCCCCATCTGACTGGCGCAGGAAAGCATACTGCAGGGGTGCAACCAGCACTTGTTGGTAATCACCCAGCCGGAATACCGGATGAGCAGCCCGGAGGGATGCCAGTTTTGCCACCACACCCGGCAGGTCAGGTTGGGGGGATGTGCGCTGCAGTTCATTCAGGTTGAGGCAAGGTCGCAAGGCCGCATCGCTGCCGGCAGTCCGGAGTCCCTGGGTTCCCCATTCGCTGCCATAATACATTGAGGGTACACCTGGCATAGTGAACAGCAGCAGGTAAAGCGGGTATAAATGGGCAGGGTTGTTCAGTTTGCTTGCAACCCGGTCTACATCGTGATTGTCGGCGAAGTTGTAAAGCGGCATATCCAGGTACATCCCTTCTCTCCCAAACTGGCGGTTGAGGGCGTAGGCGGCTTCGAAGTAATTTTTTTCATTCAGGCTGGAATACAGCGCCTTGTAACACTCATAATTGGTGACCGAGTCAAGCATACCGGGGTTCACCCATTTTCGGTAATCCCCGTGGATCAATTCACCCATCAGCCAGAAATCCGGTTTGACCTGCTTGCAGAAATCGTGCAGCGCCTGCAGAAAACCCTGGCTCAGGCAGTCGGCTGCATCAAGGCGCAGCCCATCGATACCGAATTCATTGATCCACATACGCACTGCTTCAAACAAGTGACCGCGCACTTCCGGGTTGTCCAGGTTCAGCTTTACCAGGTCATAATACCCTGACCAGGTGTCATAGGTGAATGGATCGCCCTTTGGGCTGCGGGTATCAAACCGCAACCCGCTGAACCAACTGCAATAACGGCTTGCAGACAGGTTTTGTTGCACATCTCTAAAAGCCCAGAAATCCCGCCCGACGTGGTTAAATACCGCATCCAGGATCAGGCGCATTCCATACTGGTGAACGGTTTGCGCCAGCTGCTTGAGAGAATCATGATCCCCCAGGCGGCGGTCAACGGTGTAATAATCTGCTGTGTCATACCCGTGCCGGCTGGCTTCAAACAGCGGTCCCAGGTAAAGAGCATTGACACCCAGGCTGCGCATGTGCGGCAGCCACTCCGTTACTTTTTGCAGGAGGTTAACCGGCGGGCTGAAAAGGTCATTGCGGTCAGGCGCTCCGCAAAAACCAAGCGGGTAGATGTGGTAAAAGAAGGCATCGGCTGCCCAATGATGTTGAGGTGCGGTCATGTTTGCTCCGAGATAATGTATATGTGTTTGTTTATGAAAAGATACCATGCATGAACTGGTGAACGACCTGGTTGACCAGGTTGTCCACTGAAGTAATTTCCCCGTTCACCGCCAGCAAGGCATAAGTATTCACCAGCCCGAGGAAAGAGGCTGCATAGGCAACATGGCGGCCTTTCATATTCCCATGGTCCTGGGCGGCCTTCAGGAAAAAGTCTTGCAGGATTCTCTGCTGTTCCAGGTGGATGAATTTTCCGGCCTGGTAGGGTTCACTATCCAGCGGTGCAACCTGGGTGGTAAGGTAAAATCGGAACAGACTGGGATTCTGTCCGGCAAATTGCAGGCAGTAACTGGCAACAGCCCGCAAGGTATTCGTCACATCGCCAGAATACCTGGCCGCGTCTGCAAGCTTGGCAAGAAAGGGTGTGAACGATTCTTTCAGCAGGATTTCCAGCAGCCCGGATTTGCTTCCGAAATAGTGATACAGGGTGGGTTTGGTGATGCCGGCTGAATCCACGATCTCCTGGATACCGACGGCTTCATAGCCGCGCCGGGCGAATAGGTCTAAAGAAATTTGAAGAATGGTAGAACGGTTCTCAGACATTGAGCCAAGTATACCGAACGGTATACTGTCTTGTCAAGGTGCAAGAAGGAAATGCTTGAAAATGGGCTTCACTGTAAGTACAATGAAAAACAGACCCAGACTCACTGAATTCAACCTAGTTTGAAGAAAGAGAAATCATGGAAGAAATCTTGATACAGGAGATCAACCTGCGCTCAGCCAGTGAGCATGAATACCTGGCATTGAACCGCATCAATAATGCCAACCGCGCAGAAATACTACCAGATGATCCGCCCATTTCCCTTGAGGAATCAAAGAAGTCGCTCCAGAATATACCCGACTTTGAGGATGCATTTACCTGGGCAGCCTGGGATGTGAACCATCAGGAGATGATAGCGACAGGGAATATAGATATTGCAAGGACGGAGGAGAACCAGCATATTGCTAAAATGGGCATCTATGTCCGGCAGCCATACCGTCGGCAGGGAGTTGGCACCCGGTTGCTTGCGAGAATATCAGAAGTTGCCAGAGCTGAGAATCGCCGCCTGCTGATTACTGAAGCAATTGGGAATCTTTCGAGCGGAGAATCCTTCCTTTACAAGATCGGTGGGGAGAAGGGTCTGGTGGGTCATCTCAACCAAATGCGACTGGATGATCTGGATCATCACCTGGTCGAAACATGGTTGGAACGGGGACATTTAAATGAAGACAATTTCTTCCTGGGTTTGTGGGAAGGGCTGTATCCTGAGAACCAGATGGATGCGATCCTTGAATTGAGGGAGCTTGAAAACCAGGCGCCAATTGAGAACCTGGATGTTGAAGAAATGCACTTAACCCGGGAACAGGTACGCCAGGTTGAAAATCAGTTGTTTGCCAGGGGTTTCCAACGCTGGACGTACTACTTGATCGAAAAGTCTACAGGGAAAATGGCCGGTTTCACCGAAACTGTCTGGAATCCCAGCCGCCCGGAAATCCTCTACCAGGATATGACCGGCGTGTTTCCGGAGTACCGCAACAAAGGACTGGGGCGATGGTTGAAAGCAGCCATGATTGATAAAGTCTTGCGTGAACGCCCTGAAGTGAAATTTATCAGGACAGAAAACGCAGACTCAAACGCTGCCATGTTAAAGATTAACCATGAATTGGGTTTCAAACCTTATATCAGCAATCCTATCTGGCAGATCCCGCTGGAAAAAGTGGAGGCATACCTGGCAGAAAGAAAAGAGCTGTATGCGGACTGAAGCAGAAATGATGGACCTGATCCTTTCTGTTGCCCGGAAGGACGAAAGAGTCAGGGCGGTCATCTTGAATGGGTCTCGCGCCAATCCAAATGCGAAAAAGGACCCGTTCCAGGACTTTGATATTGTTTACCTGGTAACAGATGTGCAATCTTTCAGGCATGAACCGGGCTGGATCGATGTATTTGGTGAGAGGATGATCCTGCAGCTGCCGGATGATATGAACTCACCTGCGCCTGAACCGCATGCTGGGTATGCCTACCTGATGCAATTCATGGATGGCAACCGCATCGACCTGACGGTGTACCCGAAAGAAAAATTTGGCGACATCATCCAGGACAGCCTGAGCGTTGTGCTGCTGGATAAGGATGGCGCTATCCCCATGCTTGAACCTGCTTCGGAGAAATTTTACCTTCCCAAATCGCCAACCCGGAAAGAATTTGATGACTGCTGCAACGAGTTCTGGTGGGTCTGCCCTTATGCGGCAAAAGGCTTGCGCAGGGGAGAGATTCTGTATGCGAAGTACATGCTCGACCAGGTAATACGGGAAGAGCTGATGAAAATGCTCACCTGGTATATTGGCCTGCAGACGGGGTACGCTGTCAACCCGGGTAAATTTGGCAAGTATTTTAAAAGGTACCTGCCGGCTGACCTGTGGGAGAACCTGCTGCAAACTTACTCAGGGGCAGGTTACGAAGAAAACTGGAGAGCGCTGGAGGCAATGGGGAGGTTGTTCAGGAAAGTCGCGGTTGATGTGGCGGATGGCTGCGGGTTCACTTATCCCAACTGGGAAGATGAGCGTGTAAGAAAATTCATACAGGACTTCAAGGATGATCCAAAATCCTGAATAAAAAAATCCTGGCGGCAACGCCAGGATTTTTCTCAACTTGCCTCAAGAACCAGTTATCTAACGGGTACCATTTGGTAACTTTAATTACTTGTTCCCTTTTTGCCCACTTTCGATCTTTGCCCAGCTGTCGCGCAGCGGCACAGTCAGGTTGAAGACCGGTTTCGCGGGGGTGCTGTCCAGGTCCACCGTGAAAAAGCCTTTGCGCTCAAACTGGTAGCGGGTGCCGGCTGATGCTTTCTCCAGCCCGGCCTCAACTTTACAATGCTGCAGGACGGTCAGGGAATCCGGGTTCAGGTAATCCAGGTAGGTCTTGCCTTCCTCCGGTTTGTTGGGATCCGGTACAGAAAACAGGCGGTCGTACATCCTGACCTCAGCATCAATTGCCGAACCAGCTGAAACCCAGTGGATGGTGCCCTGCACCTTGCGACCGTCGGGAGCGTAGCCGCCGCGGGTTTCAGGATCGTAGGTGCAATGGATCTCTGTCACTTCGCCGGTGTGCGGATCCTTGATGTAATCCACACATTTGATAATGTACCCGTAACGCAGGCGGACTTCTTTGCCGGGTGCCAGGCGGAAGTATTTGGGCGGCGGTTCTACGCGGAAGTCATCCTGGTCGATAAACAGCTCGCGGCTGAATTCCACCGGACGGGTGCCGGCAGAGGGGTCTTCAGGGTTGTTGACTGCTTCGAGGAATTCGGTCTGCCCTTCGGGGTAATTAGTGATGACAACCTTAACCGGGTTCAGGACGCCCATCACCCGCAGGGCTGTTTTGTTCAGGTCTTCACGGACGAGGAACTCGAGCAGGGCAATATCAATCAGGTTTTCGTTCTTGGCAACACCTATCTGGGTGATGAAATTGCGCACTGCCGAAGCGCTGAACCCGCGCCGGCGCATGCCGCACAGGGTCGGCATACGGGGATCATCCCAGCCGCGCACATGGCCGTGGTCGACCAGTTGTTTCAGGTAGCGTTTGCTGAGGATGGTGTAGGTCAGGTTCAGGCGGGCGAACTCAATCTGGCGGGTGGGGAAGATCTCCAGCTCCTTGATGAACCATTCATACAGGGGGCGGTGATCTTCGTAAGCCAGATCGCAGAGCGAATGGGTGATGCCTTCAATGGAATCCGATTGGCCATGGGCGAAATCGTACATGGGATAAATGCACCAGGTGCTGCCTGTGCGGTGGTGGGGCGGGTTGTGGATGATGCGGTACATGACCGGGTCGCGCATGTTGATATTGGGGGAAGCCATGTCAATTTTTGCCCGCAGGACACAGGCGCCCTCGGGGAACTCGCCCTTCTTCATGCGTTCAAAAAGGGCGAGGTTCTCTTCAACTGAGCGGTTGCGCCAGGGGCTGTCTTTACCGGGTTCGGTCAGGGTGCCGCGGTATTCACGGATCTGGTCGGCAGACAGGTCATCCACATAGGCCCTGCCTTTTTTGATCAGCCTGACAGCAAATTCGTATAGCTGCCCAAAGTAATCGGAGGCGTAAAACTCGCGGTCATCCCAGTCAAACCCCAGCCAGTGGATATCCTCTTTGATGGCATCCACAAATTCCACATCTTCTTTAACCGGGTTGGTATCATCAAAGCGCAGGTTGCACTTTCCCCCAAAGGTTTCAGCCATACCAAAGTCAATGGTAAGCGCTTTGGCGTGGCCGATATGCAGGTAGCCGTTGGGTTCAGGGGGAAAGCGGGTATGAACTTCGCTAAACCTGCCGGTGCGCAGGTCTTCTTCTATGGCATCCCGGATAAAATTCCCGGGGGCGCTGGTTTCTTCCTGGGACATGAGCGTACCTCCAAGTACTAAGGTAAGCACCCTGAAACAAGTGCAGGGTGCTTATCGCAGAGGCTGAGGGCAAAGGATTCGAACCTCTATAGGCAGATCCAGAGTCTGCAGTCCTACCATTGGACGAGCCCCCAGTGATCCAGAAGGTATTTTATCACAAAATTTTCAGGACAGGGCAGCTGCCCAGGTTCAAATAGGAAGTGATTGGTTTTCCAACCGGGACATTATTAACCAGCAATCCCCTGCGTTTAGAGCAGGGGATTGCCTTGTGATCAGATAGGTTTACTTGTAGTTCTCTGCTGATGTCTTTTCGAACAACTCGGGCAGGCTTAATTTAGTCCAGGGGATGAGTTTTTCCATATCCATCCCCACCAATTTGGCAACTCCACGCCCATAAGCAGGATCAGCTTTGTAGAAATGCACCAGCTGGCGGGCCTTGATGCGGTCAGGTACACCTGCCATGGCTTCGGCGATGTTGTGGTGAAGCTGGTCTTTCTGGTCAGCATTCATCAGGCGGTACAGGTTGCCCGGTTGGATAAAGTCATCCACATCCCCGGCGCGGTGGTCATAACGGTCAGCATCGCCAGAAATCCTCAAGGGCGGTTCAGCGTAGTTCTTATCCTCAACCGGGCCGTTCATACTGTTGGGCTCATAATTGATTGCCCCGCCAAAGTTACCGTCAAAGCGCATGTTGCCATCGCGGTTGTAAGTATTCACCTCATTCAATGGGCGGTTGACAGGCAAGGAAGCATAGTTGACACCGATGCGGTAGCGGTGGGCATCTGCATAGGACATGATACGGGCTTGCAGCATCTTGTCGGGCGAGAAGCCGATGCCCGGGACGATGGCTGAAGGTTCAAAAGCTGCCTGTTCGATCTCGGCAAAGTAGTTCTCGGGGTTACGGTTTAATTCGAGCACACCGACATCGATCAATGGGTAATCGGCATGTGGCCAAACCTTGGTCAGGTCGAAGGGGTTGATGTGGTAGGTCTCGGCTTCCAGTTCGGGCATGATTTGAACTTTTACATTCCACCTGGGGAAATCCCCGCGTTCGATCGCCTCGAACAGGTCGCGTTGCGAACTTTCGCGATCTTTGCCGACGACTTCGGCTGCTTCCGCGTTGGTCCAGTTTTTGATACCCTGGGCGGTTTTAAAGTGGAACTTAACCCAGAACCGTTTATTGCTGGCATTGATAAAGCTGTAGGTATGGCTGCCGTACCCGTTAACAAAACGGTATCCCTGCGGCAGGCCGCGGTCGCTCATCAAGATCGTTACCTGGTGGAGGGTTTCGGGGGAAAGGCTCCAGAAATCCCACATGGCTGTGTTGGAGCGCATGTTGGTCTTGGGGTCGCGCTTCTGGGTATGGATGAAGTCGGAGAATTTATAGGCATCGCGGATGAAGAAGACCGGAGTGTTATTGCCAACCAGGTCCCAGTTGCCCTCTTCGGTATAAAACTTGATCGCGAACCCACGCACATCGCGTTCAGCATCCGCAGCGCCGCGCTCACCGGCAACAGTTGAGAAGCGCAGCAAGACAGGTGTCTTTTTTCCAACTTCTGAGAAAAGCTTGGCACGGGTATATTTGGTGATGTCATGGGTAACGGTAAAGGTGCCAAATGCGCCGGAGCCTTTGGCGTGCACAACCCGCTCAGGAACACGCTCGCGGTTGAAGGTCGCCATTTTTTCCAGCAGCTGGTGGTCTTGCATGAGCAGGGGGCCGCGTGGGCCGGCTGTCAACGAATTCTGGTTGTCTGCAATGGGCTGCCCGGTGGCAGTGGTCAAACGTTTCTTAGTCATAATGTTCTCCCTTTTATTTGTGATAGATTTGTAAAACTTGCTTATTTCTGCAACAAGCAGGTTATTTCGATTCCTTTAACTGGCATTCAGGGCAAATTCCATAATACATAATGCGGGATCCGATCAGTTTGAACCCTGAACTTTGCCCGATCACTTCCTGCATGTGAGCTACATCATCTGACGGGTAATCGATAATGCGGTGGCATTTCAGGCAAGCCAGGTTGATGTGCGGGTGGATTCTTGGATCAAAGTGCACATTTCCATCCCCAGACTGGCCGAGGACATTGATTGCACCCATGTCTACCAGGACGTCAAGCGTGTTGTACACCGTTGCCAGTGACAGGGAAGGATAATGTTCCTTCAGGTTGTTGTAGATCTGTGAAGCGGTGGGGTGTTCATCTGTCTCTGCCAGGTATTTACAGATCGCCAGGCGAGTGGCTGTCAGGCGTAAGCCAGATTTTTTAAGTGAAGCCGTAAGTTTTTTATACATAATCATTCCATATTTATAATTATTATAAATAAATGCATGAAAGATGTCAACTTAATTTAAGGTTCAATTAGAATTTTGCATCCTCTTCCTTTGCTTTCTAAGCATGTATGTATATAATACATTCAGATTGATGAATATATCCAATTCTCCCGACTCGCTGGCTGAAGTTTTCCGCATCCTGGGGCAGCCCGTCCGCCTTCTCATTGTCTTGATCCTGGCGCAGGACCGGGCTTGTGTCTGCCATATCGAGGCTGTCACCGGGATCCGGCAGGCGGTCATCTCGCAGCACCTGATTGTGCTGCGCAAGGCAGGCCTGGTAGGCACCCAGCGTGAAGGCCGGCATATTTATTACCGCCTGGTACAGCTGGATTGGTATGATGTTGTCTGCCAGGCAGCCAGGGTGGCAGGTTTCGAACATGAGAAGCTCAAGTCCCTCTCGGCCAGGCCGGCAGCCGGCTGTTCCTGCCCCCTATGCCATCCTGAATGGGACGGAAAGCTGGCATGCAAAAAGCCATCAGACTCTTAAATACAACTCTTGGAGAACACTATGGAAAAACCAGTTACACGCCGGTTATCATTTCTTGACCGTTTTCTGACATTATGGATTTTCCTGGCAATGGGGCTGGGAGTTGCGATAGGTTTCTTATTTCCTGCTGCGGTTGAGAGTATTAACACTGCCTTTTCGGTGGGTACAACCAATATCCCTATTGCTATCGGCCTGATTCTGATGATGTATCCGCCGCTGGCAAAAGTACATTATGACCAGCTAGGGAAGGTATTCCGCAATGGGAAAGTCTTGGCCTTATCTCTGGTCCAAAACTGGGTGATCGGACCTATCCTGATGTTCCTGCTGGCGATTATTTTCCTGCGCAATTATCCCCCTTACATGGTCGGGCTGATCATGATCGGCCTGGCACGCTGCATCGCCATGGTAATTGTCTGGAATGACCTGGCCAGGGGGGATACTGAATACGCTGCCGGGCTGGTGGCATTCAACAGCATATTCCAGGTATTGTTCTACAGCGTGTATGCGTATGTATTTATTACAATATTACCTACCTGGTTTGGTTTGCAGGGCAGCCGTGTGGAAATAACGATTGGCGAGATTGCTAAAAGTGTATTCATATACCTTGGTATTCCCTTCGTTACCGGCTTTATCACGAACCAGGTGCTCACCCGCTTGAAAGGCAAAGAGTGGTATTACCAACAATTCATCCCGAAGATCAGCCCGATCACCCTGATCGCGCTGTTATTCACTATTATTGTCATGTTCAGCCTAAAAGGCAACCTGATCGTGACTATACCGATGGATGTGGTTCGGATCGCCATCCCACTGCTGATCTACTTCGTGGTTATGTTCCTGGTTAGCTTTGTGATGGGCAGGGTTGTTGGGGCAGATGCTAAAAAGACAACCACCCTTGCTTTTACGGCAGCATCAAACAACTTTGAGCTGGCTATTGCAGTGGCAGTGGCTGTCTTCGGCATCAATTCCGGCGAAGCTTTCACTGCTGTGATAGGTCCACTGGTGGAAGTTCCGGTGATGATCGGGCTCGTCAATGTTGCTTTCTGGCTGCAAAGAAAATTATTTGGCATAACAAAAACGGAACAGCAATAAAATCCCCAAAACAGATCTTGTGCCGGGCCGGATGATTTGAGAAACTGGAAGTGGAGAATTCATCTTGCAGGTGATTTTCCAAACTGTATAAATTTATGGCTGTAAAAACATACCGCATTCAAGCCAATGAACAAGGCCAGGTTCTCCTTCCGGAAGACCTGATCCTCAAATTGGGTATCACGCCCGGCTCTTTGATTCGCGTCGATGAGGGTGAAAACGAGATTATTGTCCAGCGGTCCTCCAACAGCCTGGCGGAAGTGTATATTGAGCTAACCAACCGCTGCAACCTCGATTGCCGCACCTGCATGAGAAATGTCTGGCATGAGCCGATGGGTGACATGCAGAAAGAGACATTTACAGCGCTGTTTGAATCGGTCAAAGCCATTCAGCCTGCACCGAAGATATTCTTTGGTGGTTTTGGCGAGCCACTGGCGCATAAAGGCGCAGTGGAAATGATTGCCAGGGCGAAAGCTTCGGGATCGACTGTGGAAATGATCACCAACGGCATCCTGCTGACAAAAGATGTAGCCCACAGGCTGGTAGAGATCGGGATCGACCGTGTGTGGGTTTCGATTGACGGGGCAACCCGTGAAAGTTATGAAGATGTCCGCCTGGGGGATAACCTGCCAGTGGTGATTGAAAACATCTATCATTTGATGGAATTGCGGATGGAAGCCGGCAAATATCACCCTAACCTGGGGATAGCTTTCGTGGCCATGAAGCGCAACCAGGCTGACCTGGCAAAGGTAATCCAGATTGGGCGGCGGCTGGGCGCGGACAGGTTTTCGGTCAGCAATGTTCTGCCCCATACGGAAGAATTGCGTGACCAGACGCTATATTCACGCTCGATGAATGATGGCAATTTACATCCCTCAGCCTGGGCGCCTGTGATTTCCCTTCCGAGGCTGGATCCTTCTGAGAATCTTGTCACCCAGCTGCAAGAAGAATTCAAGATGCCAGTTCACCTGGAAATTGGCGGCCGCTGCCTGGACGCGGGCAGCAATACCTGTCCATTCATCAAAAAGGGGAGCTTATCGGTTCGCTGGGACGGGGAGGTAAGCCCTTGCCTCAATTTGCTACATACACATGAAAGCTACCTTGATGATCATATCCGTCAATCTCAGGCGTATTCGGTTGGCAACATAAACCAATCGAGCTTACTGGAAATCTGGAATGATCCAGAATATGTCGCTTTGCGGGAGCGGTTGATGAAATTTGATTTTTCCCCCTGCACATTCTGCAACAGCTGTTATATGGCTGATGACAACCTGGAAGATTGTTTCGGAAATGTACAGCCAGCCTGCGGTGGCTGTTTGTGGGGACAGGGATTCATCCAGTGCCCTTAGCAGCCAGGCTTGTTATTTCCCCGTTATGGTTTCGTATTCCAGCGCCTGCCAGCTAATCATCCCGCCATCCATGCTGGTAACCTGCGTGAATCCTGCCTCTAGCAGGATGTCCCTGCCCTGCGCGCTGCGGTTTCCGCTGCGGCAAACCACCACGACAGGTTGGTCCCGGGGGACTTCGTCTAAACGGGTGCTTAGCTCATCCAGTGTGATCAATGTTGCTCCTGGAATGTGGCCCTGTTCCCATTCATCCAGCCGGCGTACATCCAGCATAAAAGCGCCTTCCTGGCGTAACTGGTAGGCTTCTTCGACCGATACAACAGATGGTGGGTTTTCACTGACGGCTTCGGGGGTTTTACTTCCATCCAGGGTGAAAATAGCGCCCAGGGCTACCATTACAAGGATAATACCTGTGATAAGCCAGGGAATGGCATTGGATTTTTTGCGGACTGCAGAAGTTTTCTTGTTACCCATTTTGTTCCTTTTCCTACCGGTGTTTATCGAACCATATTAAAACATTAAACGTTTTGGATTTCCAGTGCCTGTAAGACACAGCCGGCTGTGCTGGTGTACAATCATTCTTAGCCAAAGACGACAGCAAGGGCAGGTTCATAATCGCGGTAAAAAGAGTTTGAGGAGCTATAAATGAGTGATGCGGAATCAGGTTTGCCCAAATTTGCCATCCTGCAGCTTTCGGGATGCGCTGGCTGCGAGGTTTCGCTCCTGAACGCCAGCGAATGGGTGGAGAAATTCCGGCTGGTGTATATGCCTCTGGTGATATCTACCCACCATGTTCCGCATGATGTTGAAGTGCTGCTGGTATCGGGCGGTGTTAGGAATAATGAAGATGTGTATCACCTGCAGCGGGCAGTAAAGAATGTCAAAAAGGTTATCGCTGTCGGCACTTGCGCCATATCCGGCGGGGTTACCAACCTGGGTGACAGGGATGAGGTGCGGGAAGTCTTCCTTTCCCAATCCGGAAGGCTGCACCTGCCGCAGATGCTTTCAAAAACCCATCCCGTGGATGCCTTTGTAGATGTTGACCTGTACCTGCCAGGCTGTCCACCCACACCGGAACTTTTCATGGCAGCCCTGCAGCCAGACCAGGAATTCAAAGCGTCGGGGATTGTTTGCGGTGAATGCGGCAGGCGCAA